>Ga0209040_10000005_pt1 | contig 180896 bp, 138 predicted proteins | sample BogFormECP12_OM3_FD_188240 | JGI IMG/M metagenome (GOLD analysis project Ga0209040, IMG submission 188240) | Bog forest soil microbial communities from Calvert Island, British Columbia, Canada - ECP12_OM3 (SPAdes) (version 2) | ecosystem: Environmental > Aquatic > Freshwater > Wetlands > Bog ... | reverse complement strand
TTAGCATAATCCTATGGCTGATTTGGGCAGATATCCGTGTCCGTGCTGCGGTTATCTCGCGTTCAGCGAGCCCCCCGGTTCTTATGAGATATGCACGATCTGTTTCTGGGAAGACGATCTTGTGCAACTTTGCTTCCCGCGTATGAGCGGCGGGGCAAACCGGGTTAGTCTAATCGAAGGCCAACGGAACTTCGCTGCCGACGGTGCCAGCGAAAACGGCTTGCGCAGGTTTGTTCACCCTCCGAGGCCCGATGATCGGCGCGATCCTCTGTGGCGCAGCGTCGATGAAGCCGTTGATAACCTCTGGGATCCGCCTCCGGATTGCAGCTGGAATACCTACCCCGAAGACGGAACCACCTTGTATTACTGGCGCCCCACCTATTGGCGGCGTGTCCTATGAGGAGCGGTTCGAACGCCACATCGATTGTGGAAGTCCTGCGCCAGCGCGGCTTTCAAGCTTATCTGGTGGGCGGATGCGTGCGCGATCTTCTGCTCGGGCGCGAGCCTAAGGATTATGACGTGGCGACGGACGCGACTCCGAAACAGGTCATGGGCATCTTTCCCGAGACGTATGCCGTGGGAGCGGAGTTCGGCGTCGTGCTCGTGCCGGTAGCGGAAAGAGACGTTGCAAGCAACGTCTCTACGCAGAGTTCTTCGAAGTTTCACGCCGTCGAGGTGGCGACGTTTCGCAGCGATATTGGATATTCCGACGGGCGGCATCCGGACGAAGTGCGTTTCAGTGGCGACCCGCGGGAAGATGTCGCGCGCCGCGACTTCACGATCAACGGCATGCTGCTCGATCCGGTCAGCGGGGAGGTGCTCGATTTTGTGGGCGGGCGCAAGGATTTGGAAGCGGGAATCATCCGGACCATCGGCGATCCCGACCGGCGTTTTGGGGAAGACAAGTTGCGCATGCTGCGTGCGGTGCGCTTTGCCGCGCGATTCGAATACGCGATCGATCCGGCGACGTTTGCCGCGATGCGGAGACTGGCTGGTGAGATCCAGGTCGTGTCGCGCGAGCGGGTGCGCGATGAACTGACTCGCATGTTGACTGAAGGACACGGACGGCGGGCGTTTCTGCTGCTGGATGAGAGTGGATTGCTGAAGCATGTTCTGCCGGAGATTTCGGCGATGAAAGGAGTGGAGCAACCGGCGGAGTTTCATCCTGAGGGCGATGTATTTGTGCACACGCTGCTGCTGCTGGAGAACCTGCCGCAGCCATGTTCGCTCACGCTGGCGTGGGGAGCGCTGCTGCACGACATCGGAAAGCCGCCGACATTTCGGGTGGCGCCCGATCGCATCCGGTTCGATGGCCATGTCGAAGTGGGCGTGAAGATGGCGGAAGAAATCTGCCGCCGCTTGCGATTTTCGAACGACGAAACCGAGCAGATTCTGGCGTTGGTCGACAACCACATGCGCTTCGGCCACGTGAACCGCATGAAGGAATCGACGCTGAAGAAGTTTCTTCGCATGCCGGGGTTCGATGAGCATCTGGCCTTGCACCGGGCAGATTCGCTGGCCAGCCATCGCAATCTCAGTACGCACGAATTTATACAGCAAAAGCGCGCGGAGATTCCGGTGGAGAAGATGCGTCCTGCACCGTTGGTGACGGGGGAGGATCTGATCGCGGAGGGACATGTGCCGGGGCCAAAATTCCGCGAGATCCTCGGCGCGGTGGAAGACGCACAGCTCGAGGGCCGGTTGAACGCGCGGGACGCGGCGCTCGAATTTGTGCGTCGTGAGTTCCCGGTGTGAAACTGATCCACAAGTAGACTGCGAGCTCGCCGCGACGGCGATGCTAGAATCTAATTCTCTGTGTCATTACTGGATTGAGAAGACGGGGGACTGCACTTGGAGCACGCGGGCGCGGGGCTGGAAAAAATCGTTGCGCGGTCGTTGCGGCTGGCGTCGCGGGCTGAGGCTCCGCTCATGGCCTGGCCGGTGGTGTGCGGTTCGGCCGTGGCCGAGCGCACGCGCGCGTTGAGTTTCGAGGACGGCGTGCTGCGCGTGGAAGTGGCCGGCCCGGGATGGAAAGCCGAACTGCAGGGGCTGGCGCCGCGATATCTGGCGGTCATCAACCGGTATACCGTCGAGGCGGTTCGCAGAATCGACTTCGTAGTGACTCGTGCCGACGCGGACAAGAATTCGCGCTGAAATCGGATTTCTTATCCCATGAAAGTTACCGACAAAGATGTAGCCTACGTTGCGGAGTTGGCCAACCTGGAGCTCACCGAGGAGGAGCGCGCGGGAATGTTGCGCGACCTGAATTCCATTCTCGAATACGTCGACCGGCTCAATGAACTCGACACGTCGGACGTGCCCCCGATGGCGCAGGTTTCCGATCGCTATGGAGTGGATGAAGCGAAGCAGGGCAGCGAGCGATTCGCTTATGCGAGCCGCGAAGATGTCCCGGAGGGATTGCGCGAGTCGTTGCCGCATGTCGAGGCGCTGGCGAATGCGCCGGATGCGGATGAGGAGTTCTTCCGAGTTCCGAAAGTGATTGAACGATAGATCCCGCAGCCGGTTCGATACACCCATGGACTTGAAGTCACTCACAATTGACGCTGCTCGGTCCGCAGTGCAGGAGCGCAAAACGACCGCGCTCGCGCTGGCGGAAGCTCACTACACCCGCATTCAGAAAGAAGACGGCCAGATTGGCGCGTTCCTGACCCTTTCGAAGGAGAGGGCTCTGGAGCAGGCGGACCGCATTGACCGCATGGCGGCGGAGGGCAAGACGCTGCCGCCGTTGGGCGCCGTGCCGGTCGGCATCAAAGACGTGATGAGCACGCGCGGCCTGCGTACGACTGCCGGATCGAAGATTCTGGAAAACTACATCCCTCCATACGATTGCACGGCCGTGGCGCGCATGGAGGCGGCCGGCGCGGTGGTGCTGGGCAAAATGAACTGCGACGAGTTTGCAATGGGCTCGTCGAATGAGAACTCCGCCTACCGTCCGGTACGCAATCCGCGTGATCTGAACCGCGTGCCGGGAGGGTCGTCGGGCGGATCGGCGGCGGCTGTGGCTGCCGACATGGCGGTGGTTGCCCTGGGGTCGGATACGGGCGGATCGATCCGGCAACCGGCGTCCTTCTGCGGCGTGGTGGGGATGGTGCCGACCTATGGACGCGTGTCGCGTTACGGGCTGATCGCGTTCGCATCGTCGCTCGACCACATTGGACCGCTGGCGAAGACAGTGAAGGACGCTGCGATTGTGCTGCGCACGATCGCCGGCCGCGATCCGATGGATTCGACGTCTGCCGAGGTTCCGGTGCCCGACTACGTTGCCGAACTCGACAAGCCGGTTCGCGGATTGAAGCTCGGGGTAGCTAAGGAATATTTCGGCGAAGGTCTGGATGACGAAGTGCGGCAGGCCGTGGAAGCGGCAATCGACAAGCTCAAGGGATTGGGCTGCGAGATTGTGCCGGTGTCGCTGCCGCACACGCCCTACGCGATCCCGACGTATTACCTGATAGCGACGGCGGAAGCTTCGGCGAATCTGGCGCGATTTGACGGCGTGCGCTACGGTCACCGGGCGCGTGGAGTGAGGACGCTGGCGGAAATGTACCGCCGCAGCCGCGATGAAGGCTTCGGCGCGGAAGTGAAGCGGCGCATCATGCTGGGCACTTATGCGCTGAGCGCCGGCTACTACGATGCGTATTACTTGAAGGCGCAGAAGGTGCGGACTCTGCTCACGCGCGATTTCGACGAAGCCTTTCGCAAAGTGGATGCGATTGTGACGCCGACCAGTCCGACGGCGGCGTTTCGGCTGGGCGAGAAGTCGAACGATCCGCTGGCGATGTACTTGGCCGATATTTATACGGTGACTGCGGATTTGGCGGGGATTCCGGGGATCTCGGTGCCGTGCGGAGAGACGAAAGAAAAGCTGCCGATCGGGCTGCAGATTCTGGGCAAGCATTTTGGCGAGGCGACGATTCTGCGCGTGGCGCATGCGTACGAGCAGGCCTGAGCGGCCGGATGCGCGGTCATTCGGTTGACGGTTGGTAGTAGCATTCCCCGGCGCAGGAGCGGCACAGAGTTTTTCCCTCACGACGCACTTCTCTGCGGAAGTTGATTCCTTCGCCGCAGGACTCACAGATTATGCGGTCGCCTTTGTATCCCGGGAATTCCTCAGGCGGTAAATCGACTTTCACCCACTGGGTGGTGAACAGGTCGTCGTCGGAAATTTCGCGGTAGGCCAGCATCTGCTGCTGGTTCTTGTCGGCGATCTCCGGATGCATCTGGCGTGCTAAAGCTTTCGACGATTCCCTGGCCGCGATGCGGATCGCCTTGCCGGTGTTGACGTCGACGAATGTGGCCGCGACTTTGCCCCAGTCGCGGAACTTCAATGCGCGTTTGCCCAAGCGGCAACCGGTCACGACGGCGACGGCGTCGGTGGCGCAGCGGTCGATTTCGACGAAGGTGACGAGGCGCTTTCTGTCTTTTCCCCGTGGATCGTCAATACCAAGCTTCTGCAGGCCGAGCATGGCGAGGCGGACGCCGAGGACTTGCCCGGCACAGATATGTCCGTGGGCCTGTTCAGCGTCGCGGAGATATTCGTCGAGGGATTTCATGAGACACAGCTGTCAGCTATCAGCTTTCAGCTTAACATCGCGGGCGTCACTTCCTTCTCCAGCGAATGCCGTCTTTTGTGATTTCCACGAGGATGCCGGCTTCGGCGAGTTCGGCGCGGAGTGCGTCTGAGGCCTTGAAGTCGCGGGCGCTGCGGGCAGACTTCATTTCAGCAATTCTCATTTCGATGTCGGCGTCCGAACGTTGCCCAGACTGAATGGCTGCGCGGAGTTCGTCGCTGATGTCCTGGTCGCGGCCTTCGGTTAACGCCCACTCGAATACGCGCTTCATCTTCGGTCCATCGTCGTCATCGAGCACGGCGAAGATTTCGTCGAACTTCGACAAGGCGGCGAGCAACGGCGGGACGTCATCCTTCCTGATTCCGCTGGTGTCGAATGCGGAGTTGGCCTGGCGAACCATTTCGAAGATCGCGGCTTGCGCCTGGGCGGTGTTGAGGTCATCGTCAAGAGCGGATTTCATGCGCTCGACGGTCTGCGCGGCAAGAGATTGCATCTCCGGGCTGGCTCCCGGCGAGAAACTGCCGGCGGTCAAGCGCAGCCGAAAATTCCGCAGGCGCTCGACGGAAACCGCAGCCTGCTTAAGCCCGTCGAACGTGAAGTTCAATTGATTGCGGTAAGGAACGGAGGTGAGAAGGTAGCGGATCGAAGAGGGCTTATGCCCTTTCAAAACCAGATCGCGAAGCGTGAAGAAATTTCCCAGGCTCTTCGACATTTTCTCGCCTTCGACCAGCAGGAAGCGCGCGTGAAACCAGAAATGCGCGAAAGGTTTGCCGGTAAGGGATTCCGATTGCGCGATTTCGTTTTCATGATGAGGAAAAATCAAGTCTTCGCCGCCGGCGTGCAGGTCGAAGCTCTCTCCGAGCTCCTCCATCGACATGACGGAGCACTCCAGGTGCCAGCCGGGACGGCCGGGGCCAATCGCCGTGCCCCACGAGGCTTCGCCGGGTTTGGGGGCCTTCCAGAGGGCGAAGTCGCGGGCGCTGTCTTTGTCGTATTCGTCGACATCGACGCGGGCGCCGTCGAGCATGCCGCTGAAATCCTTTTTGGAGAGCTTGCCGTATTGCGGAAATTTGGCGATGCGGAAGTAATAGGAGCCGTCGTCGGTGCGATAGGCGATTCCCTTCTCAACCAGCTTGCCGACGAAGGCGGCCATTTCCGAAATGTGCTCGGTGGCGCGAACGAGGGTCGGCTCCTCGATGCCGATCATGGCGGCGTCCTCGAGAAACGCTTTCTCATACTTCGCGGTGTATTGCTGCACGCTGACGCCGTCGCGGGCGGCGTTGCGAATGATTTTGTCGTCCACGTCAGTGATGTTCATGACGTGGCGCACGGTGTATCCGCTCTGGCGGAAGACCCGGCGCAGAAGGTCGACGGCGACGAAGGTGCGGAAATTGCCGATGTGTCCGTAGTCGTAGACGGTGGGGCCGCAGGCGTACATGCGGACTTCGCGGTCGCGAAGAGGATGGAACTCCTCAATCTGCGACGACATGGTATTAAAAAGACGAAGCGCCATAATGAATCGAGCAGCGGGAAACGAACTTAAGATTCAATGAAAGCCGAGCTTGAACGAACTAAAGATTCTAGGGTCGGCGCGGGAGTGGGTCAAATCGGCCTGGGTCAAATCGGCTTTAGGCAGCCGGGTTCCGGGCCGGCGGCAACAGATGCGTGTGCTCGCGCAGACGCTGCTGCACCAGAATGACGTAGTGCAGCGCAGAGATGATGGTGAAGATAAAGGTGGCTCGAAGAAATACCGTGCGCGCGATCCAAATCCAGCGCAGCGGACGAATCTCAAACAAAAGGACGAAGAAAACAGCGCTGATTTGCGAGAAGGTGTTGGCCTTGCCAAAAATACTGGGGCGGAAGTTTCGCAGCCCAGCAATCGCGAACAGCACTGCGCTGGCGGCAAGAATCGAAATATCACGGCTGAAGACCAGCACGGTGAATTTCCACGGGATCTTGTGCAGGATGGAGAGCACGAGAAACATGGTGCTGAGCAGAAGTTTATCCGCGATCGGATCAAGATACTGGCCGAGCAGTGTTTGCTGGTGCAATTTTCGGGCGAGCAGGCCGTCGAGGCCATCGCTAAACCCGGCGATCATGAAAACGACCAGCGCCCAGAGATAGCGGCCTTCCACCAGATGAATCACGATGAACGGAACGAAAACCATCCGCAGCAGGGTGAGCTGGTTGGGAGCGGTGAAGATTTGGGAGAGCTTCACGCATGCTCCTTGGGGGGATGCGATATGGAGTGGTGAAGATCGTTGATCGTTTCTAGCGAATCTTCCTTTGGAAATACGCGGGGCGCGAGCGCGGTGGCCGGTTCGAGCCCAGTCTTGGCGAAGAAGCGCTGACAGAGAGAAGGCAGGCTGCCATCGGGCAGGTCGAGTTCGACACGCTCAATGCGGTGCATAGGGAAGAATACGACGGCTGGAGTGATGGGTTCGCCGTCGCGCACCATCACCGCGAGATCCTCGAAGGACGCGAGTTCGGCGCCGCTCAGGCTAAGGCCATTGGGGGAAAGAGCCAGGATCATTCCCCAGAATTTTTCGCGCGGACTGCACAGGGTCGCAATGACCAGAGCGCCAGGGTGAAAGGGTTCGCGCGTTGGGACTGCGGCACTGTCTGGTAAGTGGTTGTCCACCCTAAGATTGTCGCTGGGAGAAGCGCGCATTGCAAATCCCCGGGCGATTAGGGTTGGCTGGATCGCGATTGGGTTGTCGGGTCAGGCAATTCAGGGTGTGTCCTGGATGTGATATCGTGCGGCTTTCAGGAGCAGGGAGCGGCTGGCGATCGCAAACGCCAGCTTGCGCTTGTGGACGCCCCTTCTGCCAAGGCGCGTCCGTTTCCCTGGCATGACCGATTCGCGACGGGAGGCGCGACGAGAATGGCCCCGATTCTGCTGTGGCTCATCCTCGTTTTGTGCCTGCTGATCTCGGTGGTCAAGTATTTGATGGGGATCATCATGCGATTCTCTTTCCCCAGCACTAAGGCCCGAAAGGATTACACGTACGAACCAACCGTGAGCGTGCTGATGCCTTGCTACAACGAAGGCAAGACGGTTTACGAAACGATCGAGAGCATCAGCAAAAGCAATTATCCGAACGAAAAATTTGAAGTGATCGCGCAAGACGACTGTTCCGCCGACGACAGTTACGAGTGGATGCTAAAAGCGCAGCGCGACTTCACCAACATCCGTATCAGGACCGGGCGGAATGAGATCAACAGCGGGAAGGCACGGTCGGTCTGTAATGCGCTGCAACACTCCTCGGCGGAGGTCATCATCTCGATCGACTCGGACTGCATTTTTCATCCGGACGCGATTCGCGAGCTGACGGCTTGTTTTGCGGAGCCGCGCATGGGTTCGGTGGGCGGGCGCGTGGGAGTGAGGAATCCGAACGACAGCGTGATCACGGCGATTCAGACGATCATCTACTACTCGGCGTTTCAGCTTTATAAGATTCCGGAGAATTGGACGCGCAGCGTGTGCTGCATCAGCGGGTGCTTGTTCGCAATCCGGCGCACGCTGCTGCTCGAGATCGAGCCCGCGATCCGGGCGCGGCACTGGTTCGGCATTCCGGTGAATCAGGGGGAAGACCGGTTTCTAACCCACCAGACGCTGCTGCGGGGCTACGGAACTTACATCAACAACGACGCGCTGTGCTGGACAACGGTGCCGAACACTCTCCCGGTGCTGTTCAAGCAGCAACTGCGCTGGCGGCGCAGCATTGTGCGCGACTTCTTCTTCACCCTCAGAACGCTCCCGCAACATGTGTGGAAGCTGCATCCCAACACGGTGTTGACGCTGGTGCTGACTCCGCTGGGGGCGGTGATTGGATTTCTGATCGTGGTCACCGCCCTCACTTCCGATCCGTTGGCTTGGGCAGGACCTTTACCGCTGATTGCCGCTCTCGGGATTGGAGCTGTGCTTACGTGGGTCATCAAGAAATACAGCGCGAAAGAAGCGGTCACCCATCCTTTGGCTTTTGCGGCATACGTGGGCTGGTCGATGGTCAGCAGCCTTTTTCTCACGCCCCTGGCACTGTGCACGATGGATTCCGCGGACTGGGGTACGCGAACGATAGAACAGACTTTAGAGCAAACTCCGAAACAAACTCCGGAACAACAAGAGGTGCCCGTTGGAAACGCCGACAATTAATACGCCTGCTGCGGAAGCCAAAGCGACTCCGCCTGCTGCGGAAGCGAAACGAGCGCCGGCGGGACAGTCGCTGCACTACAAGCTGGTGATTACGCTCTATCGGATTTTTGCCATCACCGTGCTGTATCTCGTGCTGGCCGGCGTTCTTGCGTATGCCTGGGTGATGGGGTTTTACGCGGTGAACAGCTCGTGGGCCGCGCCGGTGATTCTGTCTGCCGCGGATGAGAAGAGCCTCGACTTTCGGGACAAGCTGGTGATCAGCCAGCAGACCATCGAAGACTTGAAGGTGGATACGAAGAAATTGGATAGCGGTCTGGAAGAGATGAAGAAGCATCGCGGCGCGCTGCTGGAGCTGGAACCGGAACTGAAGGCGGCCATTGCCCGGGAGCAAACCCACAATCGCACCACCGGTCCGGAGCTGGCGACGCTGGACCAGCAGAAGCTGGCCGACAACGCGAAAACGCAAAAGGTGCTGGCGCAGCTCAAAGAAGTGGAAAGCAACATCAACAAGGACCTGGCCGCCGGGTTGATCACGCAGGGCGACGCGGCGACGCAAATCGCCGCGCTGAATCAGGCTCAGGGAGCCTATACAGATAACAAAATTGCAGAGATCCTGCTGACCGACAGCGTTCTCGATAAGACTACGACGGGCACCGCCTCGCTGGATGTGCTGGTCAAGCAGGCCGAGTTGCGGTCGGAGGTCGCCCAACTGGATATTGCCATCAACGTTGCGGAAAAGCAGCTGCAGGAAGAAAACCGGCAGGTCGACCGATTGCACCAGGCGATCACTACGGCGAAGCAGAGCCCGTATTACCTTAACGCGTCCGGAGCGCAGAGGTTGAACTTCGCTTTCGTTCCTTATGACAACCAGGCGAACGCGGTAGTCGGCGCCACCGTCTACGATTGCTACCTGAATATGATTCTTTGCCGCAAGGTCGGCACCGTGAAGCAGATATTTCCGGGCGAAGAGCAAGCCATCCATCCCATCTTCAAGACCCAGATTCGCGGCTTCCTGATCCAGATGAATCTGGACAACGCCGAGTCGGCGAAGTCGAAGACTGTGTTTCTGGGCGGCAAACCTGTTTTGTTTTGAGGAGAACGAAAATGTTTCAGAATAGCTGGAAGTTTATGCTGGCGTGTGCGCTGTTGACGACGACGACGACGGCGGCACCGGCATTGGCGGGGGACGTCACCGATCAGATGGCCTACTGCTCTTATCTGATGGAGCAGGCGCAGGCCCAGCGGGACCTGCTGCGCACGCCTATTGCCATGGCAGGCTTGACTCAACCCGAGACTGGCTTGCCGACGCAGTTGGTGGCAGGCGCTTCGGTCGGCCTCTCCGACGTCCGCAAAGCCAGTCTGACCATGGACGCGGCCCGCAAAAACTGCGAGCTATACAAAGCCACAACCGGCGCCCAGCAGGACGTGCAATATGCCCTGGCCAGCCTGGAGAAAGAAGCACTGCGCAACCGGCTTACGCTGATCGACCAGGCTTCGAAGTCGGTGGACGAGCTGATGGAGAAGACTGCGAAAATGGTGGAGGCGCAGAATGCGACACGCCTCATGCTGTTCACGCTGCAAACCACAAAGATCAAGTTGGACGCGGATCGAGCCGACACCGCGTCGAGGATCAGCGCTCTCTATGTTCCCCCGCTGAGCGACAAGCCACTGAAAAATCTGGTCGCGGAAAAACTGAGCAGTGAAGCCAACGAGCAACGAGCGCTGGACAAATTGAGCCGGCAGAATAACTGGGATGTGGCGCTTTCGGTCGGAGTCCATCAGCAGGTCAATCCGGTGGCGCAGAACCCACAGCCGTACGGGGCGGTTTCAGTGAACTACAATTTCGCGAGCCGCGCGATCAACCAGCACCTCGACCGCGCCGTGGAAGCTTACGACGAATGGAAAAAAGTGCAGGAGGGCGACGTTGTACGCGGCATGGAAGTGCTGCATCAGCAGTTGGTGGATGGCGTTTCGATGCAGGAATCCAAACTCAAGTCGCTGCAAGAAGAGCGTGGACAGATCGACAAGAATCTACAGCTGGTGGGCAATCCGGATACTTCGGCGGCCTTCGACTTCCACAATCAATTGACGGCCGCTCAGTTGCTTTTGCAGGTAGAGACTGGCGATGCCAGCTTCAGGATTAACCGACTGCGTGAATACCTCGCAAAGAATTACTGACCTCACTTTTGGCAGGGAAGTCCGGTATGCTGGGCGGACATGCAATCTGCGGCCGCAAGTCCGGTGATCGAATTTCGGGATGTCTTCTACCGCGTGGCGGGTACGCAAGTTCTTTCCGGATTCAATCTGGAAGTGCATCGTGGAGAGACGGTTGTGCTGCTGGGGCGCAGCGGGTCGGGCAAGACTACATCGCTCAAGCTGGTGAATCGACTGCTGACGCCCACGTCCGGGGAAATCCGCGTCAAGGGAGTGTCTAACGCTGAGGGCGACGTGATTCGCCTGCGTCGCAGCATCGGATACGTCATTCAGGACGTCGGTCTGTTCCCGCATTTCACAGTCGAAAAAACCATCGGTCTGGTTCCGAGGATCGAAGGGTGGTCCGAGGAGCGAGTTCGCGGGCGAGTACTCGAGTTGCTGCAGATGGTGGGACTTCCGGCAGATCTGGCGTCGCGTAGACCGCATCAACTCTCGGGCGGGCAGCGGCAGCGGGTGGGCGTGGCGCGGGCGCTGGCGGCGGATCCCGAGATTCTACTGATGGACGAGCCGTTTGGTGCGCTTGATCCGCTTACGCGCGACGAACTGCAACGGGAGTTTCTCTTACTGCAACAGCGGCTCCACAAGACAGTCGTCTTCGTGACGCACGATCTGCGCGAGGCGCTGCGGCTGGGATCGCGGATTGCATTGATGGAGGCGGGGCGACTGGTGACGGTGGCTGAGCCGCGGGAGTTTTTGCAATCCGCCGATCCCTTGGCTTCGGCTTACGTCAGGGCATTTGGCGACGGATTGGAGTCGGCTGCCAATCGAGGCACGTCATGAGCGTCTTTCGATTCATGTGGCAGAACCATCGGCAGGTGCTGGAACTCACGCTGGAGCATCTCCGGCTGGTCGGTTTCTCCACGCTGTTCGCCATGCTGATCGGTATCCCGTTGGGAATTGCGATCGCGCACCGGCCGAGATTCAACAAGCCGGTGCTGGCGAGCGCTAACATCATCCAAACGATTCCCAGTCTCGCGCTTTTCGGATTCCTGCTTCCCGTGCCGTGGCTGGGCGAACGGGCCGACCGGCTGGCGATTCTGGCCCTCACGCTCTACGCGCTGTTGCCTATTATTCGGAACACGTATACGGGAATTCGCGGAGTTGATCCGGCCGTAGTGGAAGCGGGGCGAGGCATGGGACTGACGGAATCCCAGCTCTTGTTTCAGGTCGAGCTGCCGCTGGCCGTGAGCGTGATTCTTTCGGGAGTGCGTGTGGCCGTGGTCATTTCAGTCGGGCTGGCGACGATCGCAGCAGCGATTGGCGCGGGCGGTTTGGGCGAGTTCATTTTTAGAGGTTTAGCCATGGTCGACGACCGAGTCATTCTGGCCGGAGCCATTCCTGCCGCACTGCTGGCGCTGCTGGCCGATTTTGGCGTGGGATGGCTGGAGAGGCTTCTGCAGCCACGATGACGCTCCGTCCATCGAGTCTTTTGGTTTCGGTCCTGGCCGCGGTCGCCCTGCTGCTCCCCTCCTGTTCGTCGCCGCATGCCGAGCACATCGTGGTGGGCTCCAAAAATTTCACTGAGTCTTTTATTTTGGGGGAACTCATCGCCCAACAGATCGAGGCCCACACGAATCTGCAAGTGGAACGGCGCTTTTACTTAGCTGGAAGCTATATCTGCCAGCAGGCGATTCTGGCGGGGCGAATCGATGTGTATCCGGAATACACCGGCACGGCGCTAACCGCGATTCTCAAAGACAGCGCGAGCGGCGATCGGCAGGCTGTGTACCGGCGAGTGAAGAGCGAATACGAACGGCGTTTCGGGCTGACCCTCGCGCCGGCCCTGGGCTTCAACGATACGTTCGCAATGGAGATCCGGGGCGAGGACGCGCGCCGCTTGAACATCAAGACGCTGTCGCAGGCGGCCGCGTTTGCTCCGCAGTGGCGCGCCGGATTCGGTTACGAATTCATGGAGCGGCCGGACGGATATCGAGGGCTGGCGGCAACCTACGGGCTGCGCTTCGCGGAACAGCCGCGCATCATGGACCTGGGGTTGCTTGCGCGGGCGCTAAAGGATCACCAGATCGACCTGGCTGCCGGCAACGCCACCGACGGGCTGATTCCGGCTCTGGATCTGTTCGTGCTGGAAGACGACCGGCACTATTTTCCTCCGTATGAAGCGGTGCCGGTGATACGCCAGCAGACTGTGCAGCAACATCCGGAGATTGCGCAGGCGCTGGCGGAGTTGGCCGGGAAAACTTCGAATGAGGAGATGCAGCGCCTGAATAATGCGGTCGATGGCCAGCACCGCGACGCGAAAGATGTCGTCCACGAATTTCTGAAGAGCAAAGGACTCGTGCAGTGAATGAAGACGGGCAGGCGGAACTCAGATTACGAGCGAGCCCCGCAGCGTGAGTACTGCACGGCCTTTGAGGATGACTCGGGCTCCCGCCAATTCGCACCAGAGTTCGCCGCCGCGTTCGGATAATTGCCGGGCACGCAATTGTGATTTGCCGAGGCGTTCTGCCCAGTAAGGCGCGAGAGCGCAGTGTACCGATCCGGTCACGGGATCTTCCGGCATGCCGTAGCTGGGCTTGAAATAGCGCGACACGAAATCCGCGGTCTCTCCCGGAGCGGTGACCGACACGACAAGGGGATGGAGTTGCTCCAGGCGCGTGAAATCGGGGCGCATGTTCTGGATTGCACTCTCGTGTTCATACACTGCAATGAAGGTTTCGTTCACTTCGAGAACGTGGCATGGACTTGGTCCAGGCCCGAGGGCGCGGATCAGCGCGTCTGGGGGGGGCAGGCAGGTCTGCGCGAACATCGCGGGAAAATCCATGGAGTAAGTCTCCCGGTCCTTCCGGACGGTGAGCGCTCCACTGCGGCGGGTTTGGAATCGTAGGGTTTCGAGTTCCGGCTCTAGTACGGAGAGCACTACGTAAGCCGAGGCGAGGGTGGCATGGCCGCACAGCTTCACTTCGCACCGGGGTGTAAACCAGCGGAGATCATAATGACCGGCATGAGGGCGGTTATTATGGCCATGCCGGGGCACGAAAAATGCGGTTTCAGAAAGATTATTTTCTGCAGCGACCTGGCGCAACAACTCGTCATCTAACCACGAACCAAGAGGGCAAACCGCAGCCGGATTGCCGGTGAACGGCTGGCTAGCGAATGCGTCAACGTGAAACAGCGGGATGCGCATCGCATTGATTGTAATTGGCTTGCGAGCATTCCGCCCTTTCGTTCAAAGGTCGTACCAGGAGGCCCAATGAGCGCCACTGAAGCAGAGGTCGCGGTTCAAGGGGATGGGACCCGACGCCAGTTACTGCAGCGTCTGGGCGATGCCCGGCGGCGGAGTGACGCGTTCTTTCACGTTGTACGGGCCGACTCGATCTACGAACGGCCCATTCCAGAGCGTCACCGCATCATTTTTTATGTAGGGCATCTGGAGGCGTTTGACTGGAACCTGCTGCACGAGAACGTTCTGGGGCTGAAGAGTTTTCATCCTGAGTTTGACCGGTTGTTTGCCTTCGGGATCGACCCGGTCGAAGGCAGATTGCCCTCCGATCAACCTTCGGACTGGCCCGACCTCGAGACGGTGCAGGACTACGTGACCCGGATTCGCACGTCGCTCGACGAGAAACTGGAGGACGGACGCCTGGAATCGTTTGGCCAAGCGGGCGACGTTCTTCCGCTCGATACTCCACTCGACACTTCGCTCGATACTCTGCTTAACGTGGCGATTGAGCATCGGCTGATGCATGTTGAGACTCTGGCGTACATGCTGCATCAGTTGGCGACCGACCGGAAAATTCCGCAGCCGAGCCCGGTCGATCTCGTCACGCCGCCTGCAAATCATCGGATGATTGAAATTCCGGCCGGCGCGACAACGCTCGGACTCTCGCGGGAAGGCGCGGCTTTCGGTTGGGACAACGAGTACGAGGTCCACGCGGCGCACGTGCCGGCGTTTGAGATGGATCAGTACGAAGTGACGAACCGGCAATATCTTGCTTTCATGACAGCGGGCGGGTATGAAACGCGCGCTTACTGGAACGACGATGACTGGAACTGGAAGAGCGCGCATGCGATCTCTCATCCCGTGTTCTGGACTGAGGGGCGTGACGGATGGCTCTACCGCGGCATGTTCGAGGAGATTCCGTTGCCGTTGGATTGGCCTGTCTATGTGAGTCATGCCGAGGCGATGGCGTATGCGCGGTGGGCGGGGAAGTCGCTTCCCACCGAAGCAGAGTGGCACCGCGCAGCCTACGGCACGCGGGACGGGATCGAAAGGAAATATCCCTGGGGCGACCTTGAGCCCAATGCACGATTCGGCAACTTTGATTTCAGCCGTTGGAATCCCACGCCGGTGAACGCTTTTCCGGCGGGGCAAAGCGCTTTTGGGGTTCACGACATGGTGGGGAATGGATGGGAGTGGACTTCCAGTGTTTTCGCCCCGTTCTCTGGATTCGAGCCTTTTCCGTTTTACCGGGGATACTCCGCGGATTTTTTCGATGGAAAACACTTTGTCATGAAGGGCGGCTCGGCGCGCACCGCTGGGTGCATGCTGCGGCCTACGTTTCGCAACTGGTTCCAGGGACACTACCAATATGTATATGCGGGATTCCGCTGCGTGAATCATTGATGGAAGCAAGTCTGGATTGAAAAAATTTGGATCGAAGGAGTTACACATGCTTGTTCATGCGATCCCCAGCGATGCCACGTACGAATTCGCCGCCGACGTTCGCGCCGGGTTGATGCGGAGAGGGCAAAAGGAGCTTCCCTCGAAGTATCTGTATGACAATGTCGGCTCGGCGCTGTTTGAAGTGATCAGCCACCTGCCTGAGTACGGGCTCACGCGGGCCGACGAGCGCCTGCTGCGGCGTCATGCGGATGAGATCGTCGACCGGTTGGCGGGGCCGGTGGCCGTGGCGGAACTGGGCAGTGGCAGCGGCAAGAAAACGCGCTGGCTGCTCGAGGCGTTTTGCCGGCGCCAGCGAACGTCCTATTATCCGGTGGAGATATCGCGTTCGGCGCTGGTGATGTGCGAACGGGAGCTCAGCGACATTGACGCGATCAGCATTGTGGGGTTTGAGCGCGAATATCTGGATGGACTGCTGGAAGTGGCCGCTTACCGAAAGAGCGGCCAGCGCCTGTTCGTGCTGTTTCTGGGCAGCACGATTGGGAACTTCGATCGCCCCGCGGGGCTCAAGTTCCTGGCCGCGGTCCGGCGCATTCTTGAGCCGGGCGACTCTCTACTGCTGGGAACGGACCTGGAGAAACCCAGCGCGCAATTGCTGCGGGCGTACGACGACGAACTGGGAGTGACGGCCGCTTTTAATTTGAACTTGCTGGCGCGAGCGAACCGGGAACTGGGCGCCGACTTTGATTTGCGCCAATTCGCACACGTGGCTAGGATCAACCACGAAGCGCGCAGTGTCGAGATGCACCTGCAGTCGAAGCAGCGGCAGAGCGTGGGCATTCCGGCGGCCGAAGTCGTAGTCGAATTTCTCGAGGGAGAAACCATATGGACGGAAAGCAGCCACAAGTACTCGGCGGAGGAGATTGTCGAGACGGCGCGGGACGCCGGCTTTCGCTGCGAGACGCAATGGATCGATGAGGAGTGGCCGTTTGCCGAGAACCTGCTCATTGCCGATTAGGAACGAGCCAGGGTATGCAGAATCTCAAGAGACTCGCGGTTTGCGCCAAGCGCGTAGGTTAACGGCGCTCATCACCAGACAGAACACGTTGGCGGGAATGAATCCCATTTGGGCAGTTTTGAATCCGATGACGCACACGACCACGCTGTTGACGCCCGCCAGCGCCCAGCCTTCCCAGTATCGCCGCCCCACCAGGATGGTAGACGCGATGGTCAACACACAAGAAAGATAATCAAGCCGAAACACGGATGAAGACCTCCATAAACATTGTGCGTGAAAGATTCGGCTCTTGACTGTGATTGTGCCCTTTCGTTACATGACTGAAGTTACTTGACCGATATTGAATATGCTCCCGGAGGAAACGATGGCGACAAAATGCATTCACCTGAAAGAAATTAAAGTTACGGAAACGGACAAGCACGTCTGCGAGGACTGCGTCAAAACCGGCGACACCTGGGTTCACCTGCGCATGTGTCTGGTTTGCGGGCACGCGGCCTGCTGTGACTCGTCGAAGAACAAGCACGCCACCAAACATTTCCATCACACGAAGCACCCGCTGATGCGCTCCATTGAGCCTGGCGAGTCGTGGATTTGGTGTTATGTCGATGAAATCGAGGCGGGCGAAATTGGGGCTTGATCGGCGTTCGAGGATAATGCCGCAACCGAATGCCGGTTTCCGTATCTAATCAGGCTGTTCAGCTCCCGGATTTCGGGGACCGCGAGCTTCATCTGGAACTTTAGGAACGATTGATCTGGGGAGATCATGGCGAAGCCGATCCTGCTGACCGTCGACGACGATCCGGATGTTTTGCGGGCGATTGAGCGCGATTTGCGTTCGCAGTACGGCGCCGAGTACCGCGTGGTCAGCAGCGATTCCCCGGAAGGGGCGCTGGGCCTGCTCAAGGCGCTGAAGGTGCGCAATGACGGCGTGGCGTTGCTGCTGGTCGATCAGCGCATGCCGCACATGGACGGGGTCACGTTTCTGCAGGAAGCGCGGCAGATATTTCCTGACGCGAAGCGGACGTTGCTGACCGCTTATGCCGATACGAACGCTGCGATCAGCGCCATCAATCAGGCCAGCCTCGACTATTTTTTCATGAAGCCGTGGGACCCTCCCAGCGAGCATCTGTACCCGCAGTTGGACGATCTGCTCGGTGATTGGCAGGCGTCGTACCGCCCGGCATTTCAGGGGATTCGCGTGTTGGGCACGCGGTGGTCTCCACGCTGCTACGAACTGCGGGATTTTCTGGCGCGCAGCCACGTTCCCTATCAGTGGATCGATGTTGAAGGCTCGGCCAACGACCCGGAAACCAAGCGCCTGCTCGAGGCGCTGGGACCGGATGCGGCGGAACTTCCGGTCGTATTGTTTACGGATGGAACGAAACTGCTGAACAGCGTGCCGGCCGACGTGGCACAGAAGGTGGGATTCCGCACCCACGCCGAGACCAGCTTTTACGATCTGGCTATTGTGGGTGGAGGGCCGGCGGGCCTGGCAGCCGCAGTGTATGGCGCTTCTGAGGGTTTGCATACGGTGATCGTGGAGCGGGAAGCTCCGGGCGGGCAGGCGGGGATGAGTTCGCGAATTGAGAACTATCTGGGATTTCCCGCCGGGCTCAGCGGAGGCGATCTGGCGCGCCGTGCCGTGGCGCAGGCGAGGCGGTTTGGCGTCGAGATTCTGGCGCCGCAGGAGGCGGTCGGCATGCGGACCGAGGGCCCTTACCGGATCATCAAGTTGGCCGATGGCAATGAGATTTCCTGTCACGCCTTGATGATTGCGAGCGGAGTGCAGTGGCGACGACTGGAAGCGCCCGGGATTGACCGGTTGCAGGGTGCGGGCGTTTACTATGGCGGCGGCGCCACCGAAGCTTTGTCCTGCAAGGGAGAAGTGGTCTACGTGGTGGGCGGCGCGAATTCCGCGGGCCAGGCCGCAATGAATTTCGCCAAGTATGCGGAGCGTGTGGTGATGCTGGTTCGCGGAGACTCGCTGGCCAGCACCATGTCGCAATATTTGATTGACCAGATCAAGGAGACTTCGAACATTCAGCTGTGGACCCACGCCAGCGTCGCCGAGGTGCACGGCGACACGCATCTGGAGGAGGTATCGGTGCTGTGCACGGACACCAATAAAGTGGAGCGCGTGCCGGCCAATGCGATGTTCATCTTCATTGGGGCCTTGCCGCGCACCGACTGGCTGGCGGGTACGATCGAGCGCGACGAACGCGGATTCGTTCTGACCGGTGCGGATGTGATGCAGGGTGGGCAGCGTCCGAAGGGTTGGGCGCTCGACCGCGATCCTTTTCTTCTGGAGACGAATGTGCCGGGCGTGTTTGGCGTAGGCGACGTGCGGCATGGTTCGGTCAAACGCGTGGCCTCCGGAGTTGGCGAAGGCTCAGTGGCTGTGCAGTTCATTCATCAATATTTGAGCAAGGTATAGATGACGGAAACGTTAGACCTGCTGCGTCGCGTTCCAGTGTTCGAAGGGTTGCCGGAGGACCAGATCACCTGGTTCCTCAGCCAGTCGCAAGAGCTGCATCTCAAGGCGGGCGAATTCTACTCTCGTCAAGGCGACCCGGCGGATGCGATGTTTGTAATTCTTGAGGGGCAACTTCAGGGTCAGGGCGAGCTTGGGGGCGACACCATCACTTTTGACCTGGAGCCGGGCGACGTTACCGGATTGCTCCCGTTTTCGAGGATGAAGCAGTTTACCGTGGGCGGGCGGGCCGAGACCGACAGCCGCGCGTTGCGCTTTTCTGCTTCGCTGTTTCCAGATCTGGTGCAGAAAATGCCGGAGCTGACGAAGCGGCTCGTGGGCCTGATGTCAGACCGGATTCGAGAGGCCACGCGGTTCGAGCAGCAGCGCGACCGGCTGGCTGGTCTGGGCAAACTCTCGGCGGGTCTGGCTCATGAGTTGAACAATCCCGCTTCGGCGGCGAAACGCGCCGCCAGCCAACTGCGCGATACGCTGAAACGGATACGCGACGCCAGCCTTGAGCTGGGACGGCACGAGCTGACCGCCGCGCAACGAGCGGAAATTGAAAGGCTAGAGACTATGCTCGTCCAAACGGACGAACCTCCTCCGGACGCCCTAACAGCGAGCGATCTGGAGGATCAACTTGACTCGCTGCTGCGCAGTCACGGGCAAAGTGATCTCTGGCAACTCGCGGCTGATCTGGCGCGCAAGAATTTCAAGCCGGAAGTTTTGGAACAACTGTTCGCGACGTTCGACGCGGCTACAGCCCGCGCAGCGCTGGTGAGAATTTCGGCTTCGGTGGAGATCGCCGACCTGCTGAAACAAATTGAGAGCAGCACCGCGCGAATCTCCGACCTGGTGGGCGCGATCAAGGAATACACGTTCATGGACCAGGCGCCGGTGCAGAACGTGGACATCCTCAAGACTCTGGAGACTACGCTCACCATCCTGAATCACAAGCTGAAGCGAGGAGTGGTGGTGCACCGCGATTACCAGAAGATTCCGCTTCTTGTACATTCCTTCGGCAGCGAACTCAACCAGGTTTGGACCAACCTGATCGACAATGCCATCGACGCGATGGGAGGAAAAGGCGAGCTGCGCGTGCGCACCTATCGTGAGGACGATTGCGTGGTCGTGGAAATCGGCGACAACGGCCCCGGAATTTCGCCGGAGATCCTGCCGCACATTTTTGAGCCGTTTTTCACGACCAAGGGCGTAGGTGAGGGGACGGGACTCGGCCTCGACGCGGTGCAGCGCATCGTGAAAAAGCACCGCGGCAACATTCAGGTTCGTTCCAAGCCCGGAGATACGCGTTTTCAGGTGTGGTTGCCGTTGGCGAAGGAGCCGGGCTAGAAGAGTTGGAAAAAGAATAAATCGAACCCGCATGGATGTTTACCTGATCGACGGGACGTATGAATTGTTTCGCCATTTTTTCGCAGTGCCGGCGGCGAAAGACGTAAACGGTCAGGAGATCGCTGCGGTGCGCGGAGTTCTCGTTTCTGTTTTATCCATGATCGAGCGGGGTGCAACCCACCTCGGAGTTGCAACCGACCACGTCGTAGAGTCATTTCGCAACGATCTGTATCCCGGCTACAAGACCAGTGAAGGCGTGGCTCCGGAGTTGCTCTCGCAGTTTCCGATTCTTGAGGAGGCGCTGGCAGCGATGGGAGTAGTGGTGTGGCCCATGATCGAGTTCGAGGCGGATGACGCGCTCGCCTCGGCCGCCGCGAAAGCCGCGCAGAATCAGAATGACGGTAACGGCGTTGGGCAAGTCTTCATCTGCACGCCGGACAAAGATCTCAGTCAGTGCGTTGTGGGCACGCGAGTCGTGCAGCTCGACCGCAGGCAGAATGTCGTGCGCGATGAAGCCGGCGTCGTCGCTAAGTTTGGCGTCAGACCTCAATCCATCCCGGATTACCTGGCGGTGGTTGGCGACAGTGCCGACGGCTTTCCGGGCGTGAGTGGATGGGGACAGAAAGCCGCGGCTTCTGTCCTGTCCCATTACCCTCGTCTTGAGGACATTCCGAAGGATTGGCGGGAATGGCATCCGTCGATCCGTAAGGCGCGAGCCTTATCGGAGTCGCTGTTCAGCGCGTGGAACGATGCTCTGCTGTTCCGCACGCTGGCAACTTTGCGACTCGATGCGCCGGTCTTCGATACAGTCGAGCAGCTTCGTTGGCGAGGGCCGCGCCCGAGCTTCGAGGAATGCTGCCGGCGAATGAAGGCTCCCGATCTGCTGCGTCGCGCTACGGCGGCGAGCCGATCGGCTACTTGAACCCAGACTTTCGGGAGTGGCCACTCTGCTGAAGCAACTTGGCCGCTAACGCCGTCCATCCCGTCTGGTGGCTTGCCCCCAGGCCCTGCCCTGTGTCGCCGTGGAAATACTCGTAGAAGAGAATCAGATCGCTCCAGTTCGGATCGGTGCGAAATTTCGGTGTGCCTTCGTAGACCGGGCGGTTCCCTTGTTCGTCCCGCAGGAAGATCCCCGTCAGGCGGTGCGAGATTTCCGCGGCCACTTCGGAGAGTGTGAGCATTTTGCCGGAGTGTGAAGGGAATTCTACTTTGAGGTCGTCGCCAAAATAGTGGTGGAACTTCTGCAACGACTCGATCAACAAATAGTTCACCGGAAACCACACGGGCCCGCGCCAATTGGAATTGCCGCCGAACAGGCCGGTTGAGGATTCGCCGGGTTCGTAGTCCACGCGGTGTTCCTTGCCGTCGAAAGAAATCACGAACGGATGATCGCGGTGGTAGAGCGAAAGGGCGCGCACGCCATGGGGCGAAAGGAATTCCTGTTCGTCCAGCATGATTTGCAGCATGCGCTGGAGCTGCCCGGCATCGACGATCGACAGCAGCCTTCTTTCGCCCATTCCTGACGTACGCATGGATGCGACGTTCGCTGTGAGGTCCGGCCGGTTGTCGATGAACCACTCCATACGACGTTTGAAGCCCGGGAGACGCTCCAGCAAACCGGGCTCCAACGTTTCGACCGCGAAGAGAGGGATCAATCCCACCATGGAGCGAATCTTGACCGGAAAATGGCTGCCATCGGGGAATTTGATTACGTCGTAGAAAAAGCCGTCTTCCCCGTTCCACAGCCCCATGCCGTTATTGCCAAGATGGTTCATGGCGTAGGCAATGTAGATGAAATGCTCCCAGAATTTGCTGGCCACATCTTCATAGACGGGATCTTGCGTGGCGAGCTCCATGGCAATGGCCAGCAAGTTCAGGGTGTACATGGCCATCCAACTGGTGCCGTCGGATTGCTCGATGTGTCCGCCGGTGGGGAGAGGATCGCTGCGGTTGAAGACTCCAATGTTGTCGAGCCCCAGGAAGCCGCCCTGAAAAATGTTCATACCTTCGGCGTCCTTACGGTTCACCCACCAGGTGAAATTCAACAGGAGTTTGTGGAACACGCGCACGAGAAACGCCCGGTCGCCCTGGCCATTCCGCTTCTTGTCGATCTTGTAGACGCGCCATGCCGCCCAGGCGTGAACGGGCGGATTCACATCTCCCAACGCCCATTCATAGGCGGGGAACTGGCCGTTGGGATGCATGTACCACTCACGCAGCAGGAGCACGAGCTGCTCCTTGGCAAAATCAGGATCGACCAGGGCCAGAGAGACGCAGTGAAAGGCAAGATCCCACGCGGCATACCAGGGATATTCCCACTTATCCGGCATTGAAATCACATCGGCGTTGTAGAGGTGCGGCCAATCATGGTTTCGTCCCCGCGTTCGCTCGGGCGGGGGAGGAGGATGGCCGGGGTCTCCATGCAGCCATTCCTTGACGACGTAGTGGTAGAACTGTTTCGACCACAACAGCCCGGCGAAGCCCTGGCGCATCACATTCTTGGCGTCGGGCGAGAGATCCCGCGGAACAATCGTGGCGTAGAAATCGTCGGCTTCCTGTTTGCGGGTGGCAAAGAGGACTTCGAAATTATGGAAAGCGGAAGCCGGCTGGCGGGTAAGGTCGACGTTGGTCAGCCGCAGCCGGACGCTGACAGTTTTTCCCGCGGCGATCTCCAGGGCGTAATGAACGGCGGCTTTCGTGCCTGCGGATTCAGCCGAGACTGCTTGCGTCGTCCCGTCGACAATGCAGTCGTTGATGCCATCCTTCTTGCACCATCCGCTGTCGGGAGTGTTGAACAGGCGATGACGGTTGGTTTCGTTTTCCGTGAACAGAAGCTCCGGGGAGCCGTCGTAGAACAGCCAGCGCTTCCCCAAGACAGGATGTCTCAGTTCAATGGCGCCCGGTACTCGATGCAGGTTAGGGTGCGGTTCGTCGTGGTCCCACGACCAGGTGTTGCGGAACCAAATGGTCGGGAGCAGGCGCAGACGCGCGGATTCGGGACCGCGGTTCGCGACCGTGATCTGAATCAGGATGTCTTCGACGTCAGCTTTTGCGTACTCGACAAACACATCGAAATACCGGTCGTCGGCGAAGATTCCAGTGTCCAGCAATTCGTATTCGGGATCGTTCTTGGTGCGGCGGCGATTCTCGTCCAGGAGTTGCTCATAAGGGAAGGCGGCCTGAGGATACTTGTACAGATACTTCATGTAGGAATGCGTCGGCGTGCTGTCGAGGTAAAAGTAATATTCCTTCACATCCTCGCCGTGATTCCCCTGGTTGCCGGTCAGGCCGAAAAGCCGCTCTTTGAGGAACGGGTCGCGCTCGTTCCACAGGGCCAAAGCGAAGCAGATCAACTGACGGCGATCACAGATGCCGGCCAGGCCATCTTCATTCCAACGGTAGGCTCGCGACCGGGCATGATCGTGCGGAAAGTAGTCCCAAGCGTTGCCGTCCGTGCTGTAGTCCTCCCGCACCGTGCCCCAAGCCCGTTCGCTCACGTAGGGTCCCCAGCGCTTCCAGTGCCGCTTGCGGTCGCGGGCTTCGGCGAGCCTGATCTCCTCGTTCGTCATAGTCGAGAATCTATTTCTTCAACTGCGCGGTCCAGTCGGAAACCAGCACCAGGGGCTCGGACTGGGTGGTCAGAGGGAAAGCGACCAGAATGCGCTGACCGTCGGGGCTGACATCGTACGGGGCGAAATAAGGAGTCACGTAGCGCACGCCGAACAGAGTCTGGGAGCGGCCGGCGGCAAAATCCTCCTTGCCCGCGATCGTTTCCACGGCGTGCAGTTGGCCGTCAAATCCGATATAGAAGATCTCCTTGCCGTCGCCGCGCCAGACCGGAAAAGTTCCGCCCTCGGCGGACACCTGCCAGCGCCCGCGTCCGCTGGGAAAGCTGGTTACATAACTCTCTTCCCGCCCCGAATCGCGCAAGCTATATGCTAGCCAGCGTCCATCGGGAGAGAGGCGGGAGTAGGTGACCGTCCCTTCCGCCGATTCCGGCTTGACCACGGCAAAGGGCTTGCGGTCGCCGGTCAGCGGCATCGCCCAGACTGACGCTCCGGTCGGCCCGTTCTGTCTCTGGTAGACCAGGAACTTTCCATCCGCGGAGATCTCGGGCCACGACAGGCTCTCGGCAATGGCGGGATCGCTCCCGAGAAGCAATTCGTCCTGGCCGCCGCCACTGGCCAGCCGGGCGTGCAGGGTCGAGCCCTCCTGAATCCTCGATCCATTCTGCTCCATGAATACGACCTTCTGTCCGTCCGCCGACCAGGCGGGTTCAAGATGGGTCACGGGATCGAAAGTCAGGCGGGTTTTGGTTCCGCGCACCAGATCGAAAACCCAAACATCCATCAGCGGATCTCCGATCGCCACAACCAACCGCTTGCCGTCCGGAGACATCCTCATGCCCTTATAGGCCGTATGTTCGCCGACGGTGGTCAGCACCCTCCCGCTGCGATCGGTCCAGCTGAGGCCATAGTCGGCCAATCCGGCCGCCGATCCTGGTTCGTAGACTAAAAGCCCATCGCCGGTCGCGGTGAATGTAGTGTGCCAGGTTCCGCTGTCATATTGCACATCGTTGGCCACCATCTGCTGTTCGCCCGACAAGGTTCCGCTGGAGGGATCGAATTTCTGCGCCATCACCGCGCGCTGCTGATGAAACAGCAAATAACCTGCGGCGTACTGAGCCTGAGAATCGTTGGCCAGCACCAATTTGCTGCGGTCATCCTCGAGGGACGCGAGATAAATGCCGTTCTGCTCCGAACTCACGCCGGTGTGGTTGGTCGCCAGATAAAGGAAATGCTTGCCATCGGGAAGAAACATGGGCCAGCGATGCGTCGAGTGCCGGCTGGGATCCATCTTCGTGGCCTGCGCCGGAACGCTTGCTCCGACGGCGCTCACTTTCATCAGCGAGCCGCGATATTCCGGGGCGTACACGATCATGTTGTCCTTGCCCCAGGCACCACCGCGGGCATTCGCCGCGTCCGCCAGCGTGACCACCGGGCCGCCGCCTGCAGAAATCTTGTTGAGCTTACCTGCGGCGAAAAAACCGATGAACTTGCCATCCGGCGACCAGAAGGGACAATACCCTCCCTCCGTCCCAGCCAGTTTCTCGACGGCTCCGTCAAGATTCCGCAGCCAGAGCATGTTCTGCTCTTTGGCGGAATGGGCCGCGAAAACCAGTCGCGTGCCGTCCGGAGAGAGCGTCGGCGGACCGGAGAAGTCGCCCATTAGATCGTAGGTGGTGTCGGCCGGAGGCAGCAGCGACGCGCGCAGCACATGTCTCTGCGGCCGCGACAGCAGAACCCAGAGACACGCCGCCAACAGCAGCGCCACCGCAGCGACCCAGATCGAACGCTCGCGCCATTTCCGCGACGGACGGTGCACGGCCGGCGCTCCCGCCTGCGAACCCGAACCGGCGATCCAGTTCAACTCGCGAACAATATCGGCGGCGCTTTGCCACCGCGCGTCGGGATCCTTCGCCAGGCATCCCTGCACCACGTGCTGCAGACCCGAGGGCGTCATGGGCTGGATGGTGGTGATCGGCTCCGGTTCTTTTTCCAAAATCGCGGCCGCGACCGACACCATGGTCTTGCCTTCAAACGCGCGCTTGCCCGTCGTCATTTCGTACAGCACCGCGCCCAGACTGAAAATGTCGCTGCGCGCGTCGGCTTCTTTGCCCTCCACTTGCTCCGGCGACATGTACTGGAAAGTGCCCACAATCGTCCCGTGCGCCGTTAGCGGAGTGGCGTTGTGGCTGGTCAGGGTCGCGGTCAAATCTGACATCTGCTTATTTGGCGCGATCGTTCCCTTGGCCAGACCGAAGTCCATCAGTTTGGCGCCTGCCTTGGTCAGCATGACGTTGCCCGGCTTCAGGTCACGATGCACTACGCCGCAGCGGTGCGCCGCCTGCAATCCGGCCGCGATTTCGGCGCCGTAGCGCAACACCTGATCTAGAGGCAATGTCCCGCGCCGCAGCCGATCGCCGAGGGATTCGCCCTCGAGAAGTTCCATCACCAGATAGCTGACGCCATCCTGCGAACCGACGTCGTAGAGCTGGCAAATGTGGGAATGATTCAGGGAAGAGATGGCCCGCGCTTCGCGATCGAAGCGTTCCCGGGCCTCGGCTTGGTCACAGAGATGCGACGGCAATACCTTGACGGCAACCCTGCGGTCCAATCGCGTGTCGCGCGCGCGATACACCTCACCCATTCCGCCCGCGCCGATCGGGCATTGAATTTCGTAGGGACCAAGTCTTGTGCCAGAGGTAAGAGGCATTTGGTGCGTGCAATTATAGCCTGCGCCCCATCGGCAGGGGGTCAGACGATTGCGGTGCGGTTGGTCGGCCAAATCGAAGTAACTCGATGATCCGACCTTACTCGACGTTCGTTCGACGTTATTTTTCCTGGGCGCGGATAAGGACGACGTCGGATTCCCGGTGGCCGCGGACGACGGCGAGTTGTTTGCCGTCGAGGGAGTAGTCGAAGTCGCGGATAAACTCCGACTTGAAGTCGGTGAGTTGCTTTCCGGGCGAACCATCGAGGTGCTGCAGCCAGAGATTATCGGTGTCGCCGTCGCGCACGGTGTAGATAATTCCCGCGCCGTCGCGCTTGAACTCGATCTGCGCCGCTTCGATATTTCCGGCGTACTCCGAGCGCGGCCGCTCGAAGTCGACGAAGCGGGGCGGTTGGCCGGAATCGAGGGCCTGTAGCACAAGTTTCTCCTTGGGATCATTCGGGCGAGAAGTCACGAAAGCCGCTACCTTGCCATCGGGGGAAATTGCGATTCGGCTGAAAACTGCGAATTCGGAAATCTGTTGCGGTGCTCCGCCTTCCATCCCAACCTTCTGCAGCTTGTTGTCCGCGTCCGAATAAAGCACAGTTTTGGCGTCGGGGGAGCAGACGGACTGGTAGTCAAATTTACCGCTGGTCAGTTCCTTTGCGTTTCCCCCATCCGCATCGGCCCGCCAGAGATGAGCCTCGACCCTGGCTCCAGCAGCCAGGAAGATTACGCGTCCGTCCGGGCATGCATGGGCGAAGTCCGGGTGAGAGAATTGAGAAAGCATCGGCGTCTTGGCGTTGGAGCCGGGATTGAGCAGGGTGATGCCGCTGTCGGTCGCAGTGACGAGGAGCTGGCCATCGCGGGTCCATGAAACCTCGTCGCTGGGTGATCCCTCCATCGTGAACTCCCGGGCCTGGGAACTGCCGCCGTCGGAGACCACGTAGGGATTCTGATGGGTCTGCCGCTCGATGGTGGCCACAGTGCGGCCATCGGCGGCCACGCTGAGATCGGTATAGGCGTTGGTGTCGCGCGTGACCGCAGACACCTTGCCCGAAGGAAAAGCAATAAAAACAATCTGCGGCTGGTTGGAGAAGGCGTGCGTACCCAAAGCCAGCAGCCCGCTGCCATCCGGCAGCCAGACCGGCCGTGTGAAGTAGAGGTCGTTCGAGATCACGAACAGGTTGCGCTTACCGCTCTCCACGTCGAGCGCGGCCAGGGCGCTGAGTTGATCTCCCGGCTGGGAGACCGGAGTCACGATAGTCTTGCCGTCGGGAGACCAGGCCACGTCGGTCACGAGTTCGCGGAGGGGAGCGGTTGTGAGGGTTCTCTCCGCGCCTCCGTCCAGTGTCCGGACAATTACGCGGAATTCCCCGACCTTGGGATTATTGGCGAGGAGATAGACGAATTTCGTACCGTCCGGGGAGAAGCTGATGCTCGAATCGATGTCAGTTACCAGCTTCTGCGGAGTGCCGCCCAGAACTGGAGCGCGATACAAATACTTCAGCGCGCTGTTGCCGGCTTCGGAACGAACGAAATACAGATAGTTGCCGTCCGGGGAAAAGCGTACGCCCATGTATACGACCGGGCCGGGCGCTACCACCTGGGCATTGCTGTTGGTCGGAACATTGCGGAGCCACAGGCTCTGCTGGCCGTTGTCAGCCATCACGTGCAGCAGGTATTTGCCGTCGGGGGAGATGGCGACGAGAGTGGCCTTGCCGGTAGCGGTGACTTTGCTGACGAAGAAATTCTGAAACGGAGCGGGGCGGCTGCGCGAGAGTAGTGCATAAACTCCATAAGCCGCGGCCGCGACCAGCAAAATCACAACGGCGCTGATAACGCCGAGAGAGAGTTTGTGCTGCTTGGCGACCATCACTACCGCCGAACTGCTGGCCGTATGCGCGGTTGCCGCCGGGGAAGAATTGGCCGCCTCCGAACTTGCCGCCGGGATCGTGCGGCTGGAATCGGTATCGCGCCTCAGCCGCTGCAGGTCGGCGCGCATGTCGGAGGCGTGCTGGTAGCGCAGGCCACGATCCTTCTCCAGCGCCTTGTTGATAATGTCTTCCAGCTTGGCCGGCAGATCGGGATTCAGGCGAATGGCCGGAGCCGGAGCGCGGTTTAGAATGGCTTCGAAAACCGTGGCCGAGCTTTCTCCGCGGAAGGGCAGCATCCCGGTCGCCATTTCGTACAGAACGGCGCCGAATGAAAACAGATCGGTACGCGCATCCAGTTCCTTGCCTTTGGCCTGCTCGGGTGACATGTAGGAAATCGTTCCCACCGCCGTTCCCGGACTGGTCAGCAACTGCTCGTCGATGGCGCGGGTCGCGGTGTTCGCCGAGCCCACGTCGCCGGAATTGGCAGCGAGCGTGACTTTTGCCAGGCCGAAGTCCAGAATCTTGGCATGTCCGCGCTCGGTGACGAAAATGTTCGCGGGTTTGATGTCGCGATGCACGATGCCCTTGGCGTGAGCGGCATCGAGGGCATCGGCGATTTCGATAGCCAACGCGAGAATCGCTTCGGTTTCCATCGGACGGCCGGCGATGCGATGCTTCAGGGTCACGCCATCGAGGAACTCCATGGCGATAAACGCCTTGCCGTCCTGCTCGCCGATATCGTGAATGGTGCAGATGTTGGGATGGTTCAGGGCGGACGCCGCTTGCGCCTCGCGCTGAAAACGGGCCAGCGCCTGGGGATCTCGCGCCACTTCGTCGGGCAGGAACTTCAGGGCCACAAAACGACGAAGGCGGGTGTCTTCGGCCTTGTAGACTACACCCATGCCGCCGCCGCCGAGCTTTTCGACGATGCGGTAATGTGAGATGACTTGGTCGATCATTGCGTGTCGATCATGGTAGAGACGGCTGCGGGCCGCTCCATCTTATCGGCGGGGCATCCGCGAGTCAACGAATGGCGGGTAGAGAGACGTGGAAAGAAAAGCTTGCCTCATGAACGGACAATCTTTGGATCCTTTAGCAGCGGAGGGCCAGGCGAGGGATATGCTTCTGGCGGCGAGAGCGGGCAGTGCCGCGTTTCAAGGATTTTGCGAACTTTTCTTCCGCTATTACTCTCGTCTCACGGTGGCGGGGAAGGATCACCTTCCGGCATCTCCATTCATCCTCTGCAGCAATCATACGAGCCATGCCGATAGCGCAGTTCTGATGACAGCTTCGGGGCTCCCGTTCTCCTCATTCGCGCTGCTTGGCGCCAGCGATTATTTTTTTGATTCTTGGAGAAGGAGATTCCTGGTCTCGCGATTCATGAATGTCATTCCGATTGATCGGCGGGCGCAAACCAAGGCATTGCAGCGGTGTTTGGCGATGTGTGAGGATTTTCTGCACCGCGGCAATCTGATTCTCTATCCGGAAGGTACGCGGTCTCCAGACGGCGAGATCCAGAGCTTTAAAAAAGGCGCGGGGATGTTTGTGGTCGACCTTGGAGTGCCGGTGGTGCCCGCGCTTATCGAGGGGGCGCATCGCATTCTGCCCAAGGGAGAATTCATGCCACGGCCGGGACCCGTCAGCGTCCGCTTCGGAGAGCCTATTATGTTTGAAGCAAAACATTCCGATCCTCGGGGCGGGCGTGGATCTCGAAGGGCAGCCGTCGAATTGCTCGAACAGCGCATCCGCGAGCTGAAAACGAGTCTCTCGCCGATTCACGCGGTGCAGGCTTTGTAGAACGGAAAGGGTGCTATGTACACGGCGAAGCACATGAAATGGTGGGGATGGGGAGATGAGAATGTTGGTTTTGACTCGAAAGCCCATCCTGGTTTGTGGCCCTTTGCAAAAAAAGTACTCGCGGTGGAGGACGGCGACGACTTGTACACGCCGCCTGTGGCGATCGAGGCCGTCCAGCTGCGCGAGGCCATTCGTCACGACCGTTTTATGGCTGAGTTGCGCCTATGGATGGGCGATGACCAGATTTGCGACAGCCGTTACGAGCGCCTGGTCCACGCCTACGGCAAGGGCTTGCGCGATCTTTTTCGCATGCGGCGCGGAATGGCCGAGGGCGCTCCTGACTTGGTGGTCTATCCGGAAAACGAGCACGATGTGCTCATGACCATACGGGCGGCGGCGCAGCACGATGTTGTGGTCATCCCGTTTGGCGGCGGTTCGAACATCGCCGGCTGTCTGGAGCGTACCGAGACCCGCCGCATGGTGGTGTCGCTCGATATGCGCCGCATGCGACGCGTGCTGGCAGTGGATACGGAATCATGCACCGCGCGCATCGAGGCCGGCGCGTTTGGTCCTGATCTGGAAGAGCAGTTGAATAGCTCTGGGCTAACCCTTGGCCACTTTCCAGATTCGTTTCTGCACTCCACGCTCGGCGGGTGGATCGCCACGCGATCCGCCGGAATGCAGAGCGATAAGTACGGCAAGATCGAGGACATGGTGATTGCGCTGCGGATGGTCACGCCCGTCGGCGTGCTGGCGACGCGCATCGTGCCGAAGTCGTCGAACGGGATCGACGTCAACCATCTGTGCATTGGCAGCGAGGGAACGCTGGGAGTGATTACCGAGGCGACGATGCGAGTGCATCCCCGGGCTGAGTCGCATCGAACTCACGGCTATCTGTTCCTCGATTTCGAAGGCGGCATCCAGGCCATAAGGGAATGTGTGCGGAAAGAGTGCGTACCTTCAATGGTCCGGCTCAACGACGCCGGCAAGACGGCATTGTCGCTGGCTTTCAAACCGCCATCCTCGCGATTGTCGCAGGCGGTGAGTAGAGTGATGAAGGGCTATCTGCGAGTGAAGGGTTTTGATTTCATGCGGGTCTGCCTGATGCTCACGACGTTTGAGGGGAGCAAGACCGACGTCGTTCGCCAACATCGTCAAGTCGGCGCCATCTACCGCCGCTTCGGCGCGGTCGACCTGGGCCCGAGTTCCGGGAAATCTTTCGAGTCGACCAAGTACGATTTTCCACACATCCGTGATTTCCTGATGGACCGCGGTATTAGCGCTGATGTGAGTGAGACCTCGACCGTGTGGAGCAACCTCGTCCCTCTGTATCGCGAGACGACGACGGCCCTCGCGGCTGCGATCCAGGAGAGCGGAGCAAAACCCTGGGTTGGATGTCATATCAGCCACACCTATCACTCCGGGGCCAGCCTCTATTTGACGTTTGCCTGCCGGCAGCGGCATGGGCACGAGATGCAGCAGTATCTTCAGGCGAAACGAGTGGCCCAGCAATCGTTCATCGATCACGGGGCCACTCTGTCACACCACCACGCAGTCGGGACCGAACACCTGCCGTGGCTCACCGACGACATTTCGCCGGTGGGAGTGATGGCGGTAGCCGCGATCAAAGGAGGACTTGACCCCGGCAACGTCATGAACCCGGGGCGGCTGCGGCCGTCCGGGGCGCCTTTTGAGGACTGGTTGAAGGCCGGCAGCCAGGCGCCATGCCCGGTGACGGTTCCCCGCTGACTGCCCGATGATGCGAGCTGGCGATGGCTCGATTTTCTACGGCAGGATCTCCGCCTCTGCTCCCGATCCGCTCGCGGAATCAGGACTGATCCAGACTTTCAGCTGGGCAGGTTCGGCCGCGAATTCATTGCGATCGTTCCAGATCGCGAAGGCTTCCGCCTTTAACTCAAACTTCACTTTTTTCGTTTCGCCGGGAGCTATAGCGACCGTCTGGAATCCCTTCAGCATGCGGACCGGCTCGGCCACGCTGGTTCCCCTTAGTTGAATGTAGAGCTGCACGATTTCGTCGCCGGCCCGTGGCCCAGTATTGGTGACATCGGCTTCGGCGGTCATCACCACGTCCCCACTTTTTTCCGCGGTCAATCCCTTATTCAGCGCCGCCACACTCAAGCGTTGTGTGCTGATGGTGGTGGTTCCGTATTTGAAGGTGGTGTAAGAACCTCCGTAGCCGAAAGGGAATTGCGGAGTATTCTGTTCGTCGATATAACGGGACACGTATCGGCTGGTAATATCGGTCGGCGGTCGGGAGAGGTCGGTGTCGCCGGCAGGGCGACCCGTGTTGAGATGATTGTAATAAAGCGGTTCCTGCCCCACGCTGCGCGGCCAACTGACGACCAGTTTTCCGCTGGGATTTACTTCGCCGAAAAGAGTTCGAGCCAGTGCCGGTCCGCCCGCAATTCCCGGAAGCCAGGCAGCGATCACTGCAGGCACATGTTCAAACGCCCACGGCACCGTCAACGGCCGACCGCTGAACAGGATCAGGACCACCGGCTTGCCTGTGTGAACAATAGCTTCCAGCAATTCCTGCTGCCTGCCGGGAAGTCCCAGATGCGCGCGCGCCGCCGCCTCGCCGCTCATTTCCGGGCTTTCGCCCAGGGTTAGAACGACAATGTCGGCCTTTTGAGCACCGGCCACAGCGGCCGCAATTTCCTCGTCGGTGCCATCAAGAATGCCAACTCCTTTGAAGCGGAACACATGACCTTCGCCAACTCGTTGTGCCAGCGCCGCCGGCAGCGAGACGCGGGGACCTGCTCCCTGCGGTGCGCCGGTCGGATATGAAGAGTCGTCGCCCACCGGACCGATGACGGCAATGTTCAGTGCTGCAGTCGCCAGCGGAAGCAGCGGTTTTCCGTCCGGCCCATTCGCATTCTTGAGCAGAACAAACGATCGCTCGGCCGCGGCCTGGGCCAGCGCGATGCTGTCGGGATGGTACAGCGCCTTGGCCGCGGCGCCTTCATCCACAAAAGGATGATCGAACAGACCGAGAGCCAGTTTGACGCGAAGCACATGACGAACGGCTTCATCCAATTCTGCCGGCGTCGCCTGTCCTGAACTCACAATCTGCTGCAAGTCGTCGTGGTAAAGGCTGCTGACCATATCCATATCCACGCCGGCCAGAAATGCCTTGCGCGCCGCCGCTGCACCGTCGGCCGCGATGCCGTGCGGAATCAGTTCGCCGACCGCGTTCCAGTCGCTGACCACCAACCCGCGAAAGCCCCACTCTTTTCGCAGAACTTGCTTCAACGTGAAAGCATTGGCTGTCGAAGGCACTCCGTTCAAAGAGTTGAAGGCGCTCATCAACGAAGCCGTCCCGGCTTCGACCGCCGCATGAAATGGCGGCAAATAAAATTGACGTAAAGTATGTTCAGAAATTTCGGTGCTGTTGTAGTCGCGTCCAGCTTCGGCCGCTCCGTAGCCGACATAATGCTTGGCGCAAGCCGCGATGCTCTCGGGCGCATCCAACCGAGAACCTTGATATCCCCTGACGTAGGCCGCGGCCATCGCCGAACCCAGAAATGGATCTTCCCCCGCGCCTTCGGCCATTCGGCCCCAGCGCGCATCGCGCGCGATGTCGACCATCGGCGAAAATGTCCAGCGGATGCCATCGGCCGATGCCTCCATGGCCGCCACGCGCGAAGCTCTTTCGACGATGGAAGGATCCCAGGTCGAGGCGAGTCCCAGAGGAATCGGAAACTCCGTCTTGAATCCGTGGATGACGTCGAGGCCAAACAGAATGGGAATGTGCAGCCGCGATTTTTCCATCGCGATCTTCTGGTACTTGTTAATCTCGTGGGGATCGACCACGTTGAACAGCGACCCGACCTGCCCCCGGGCAATCATGTCGTCATAATCGGTTCTGCCCGTTCCCGGCCCGGTAGGCTGGCCGGCAGAGTACTGCACAAGCTGTCCGATTTTTTCTTCCACCGTCATGCGGTGCAGGATCGATTCCACCCGGCGATCGAGACTCGGGTCGGCCACGCCTTGCGGCTGGGCCGGCGACAATCGGTTGGAGGATGTCTGAGCCGACAAAGCCACACTCAGGATCAGGCAGATTCCGCCGCGCATGAGTACGCGTGAGATCATGCCCGCCAAGCTAAATCGACTTCTGTGACATGACCAGCGAGCGGCAATTCTGTTGAGTGATGAGGATGGCATGGGGTACTCCCTCCGTCGGGCCCAGGTCCTACTAGCTACTAAATCGGGTTAGTAGAGCGTTCTCGCACTGTATAGAAAACGTTTTTCGTGGCAAAGTCAATAAGTATTGCGCGCGAGCCTTCCCCGCGATGCAACAACATCTGCTTGCTACGCCGATTCGGTTTGTGCGAGACTGCGCAGCGTGATGGAAAAAAAGAAGGCCAAAGGCTCCGGTAAGACCGTGCGCATGGGGCCCAAACCGGTGAGCCTGAAAGTGTTGGCGGAGCACCTGGGCCTTTCGCCGGCTACGGTATCGCTGGTCATCAATCGATCGCCGGTCGCGGACACAATCCCGCAGGAGACCAAAGACCGGGTTCTGGCCGCCGCCAGCAAGTACAAATACCGTCCGAATTTCTTTGCCCGGTCGTTGCGCGCCCAGCGCAGCTTCACGATCGGAGTCATCGTTCCCGAAGTCAGCGACGGCTACTCGGCATCGGTCATGAGCGGCGTGGAAGACCATCTTCTGCAAGAGGGATACTTTTATTTCGTCGTAAGCCACCGCCACCGCGCGGATCTGATTGATGAATACCCCAGACTTTTTTTGGAGCGATCGGTCGACGGCCTGATCGCGGTCGATACTCCGTGGACTCTCTCGCTCTCGCTGCCCGTGGTCACCGTGTCGGGACACAACCAGGTGAAGGGCGTAACCAACATCGTTTTGGATCACGTGCGCGCCGCGGAAGTTGCGCTCAAACATCTTGCGCAGTTCGGGCATCGCAACATCGCGTTCATCAAAGGCCAGGAATTCAGTTCCGACACCGCAGTTCGCTGGGCCAACATCGAGAAGGCTGCCCGCCAGCTGGGCCTGCCAATTTCCTCCGCTCTCATCTCTCAACTCGAGGGCGATTCCCCTTCGCCTGAGCTTGGATATGAAGCCACCCGGAAGCTGCTGGCGTCACACCGGCCTTTCACCGCCCTGTTTGCCTTTAACGACATTTCAGCGATGGGAGCCATCCGCGCGCTACGCGAGGCCAAGTTGCGCGTTCCCGACGACGTTTCCGTGGTCGGCTTCGACGACATCCAGAGCGCCGCCTACCAGAATCCTGCGCTGACCACCGTGCGCCAGCCCTTGCGCGAAATGGGCAGGATCGCCGCGGAGACTCTGCTGCGCCGCATCCGGCACCCGGGAGCGGACGCGCAAGGGGGCGAGATCATGGTCGAACCCAAACTGATGATCCGCGAAACCACCTGCCGCGCGACGAACGGGGTTCGACGTCCCCGGTAGTAACGGTCCACAAGAATCTTCTCGTCCAGTTGCGGGAAAACGCGCGACTCGGAAATCGCATTATCCTCCCAACAAAATCGTTAAGGCGCTGACACTGAAAAACCCGCTGAAAACAATGCGCTTGACTGTGGAAAATCGCCTGTGCTATAAGCGGTTCGAATGTTACTAAAACGCTTTTGTAGAGTTTTAGTAAAAGCATTGCTCGGGAGTAACTGAATGCGAAGCAACACAGGGGGCATCATGAGGCGTTCCACTTCTTCCGCACTCCGCACTGTTTTGCTGGTTGCCTGCATCATTTTTTCCGCGGCCATGGCGCACGCGCAGTATCGAACTTCCATTCAGGGCGTGGTGACCGATGCCACGGGCGCAGTGGTTCCCGGCGCCCACCTCACGCTGACCAATCCTGCAACCGGCGAAAAGCAGGTCCGGGACAGCAATGACGACGGCGTGTTCAACTTCAATGCCCTTCCCGCCTCCGTGCGCTTCCGATTGGAAATAGAAAGAGACGGCTTTGAGAAGAAGGTCATCGACAATCTCGAACTGATTCCCGAGCAGCCGAACGCCGTCAATGTGCAGCTCGTGGTCGGCGCGGCATCGACGACCGTTAACGTGGACGCTTCTGCGGCCCCTTTACTCGATACCGAAACGGCTTCCGTCAACGGTGTCGTTTCCGACAATCAAATTCAGCACATGCCGTCATTCGGACGCGATGTGTTCCAGTTAATTCAGTTGGCGCCGGGCGTGTTCGGAGATGGCGCACAGGGCAATGGCGGCGGCAGCGAACAACTTCCGGGCACGCAGGGTCCCGGTGGGACCGGCGGCAATACCGGCATTTTTGCCACGGAGAACGGACCGCAGGCTTTGGCCAATGGCGGGCAATATGAGAACAACAGCTATACGATTGACGGTATCAGCACGACGAGCGCAGTCTGGGGCGGAACTACCATCATTACACCGACGGAAGACTCGGTGCAAAGCGTAAAAGTCGTCGCCAATAGCTATGACGCCGAGAGCGGACGCTTCAGCGGCGCGCAGGTTCAGGTCATTTCCAAGAGCGGCAGCAACGACATTCATGGCAGCGCTTTTTTTACGATTCACCGTCCGGGCCTGAACGCCTATCAGCGGTTCAACGGCTTGAACCAACATGTTCTGAAAGACACTGACTTTTTTGACCAGTTCGGCGCCAGCGGCAGCGGACCGATCTGGAAGAACAAGATTTTCGCCTTCTTCGCATGGGAGACAGTTCGCAGCCCCAACGCCCAACCCAACATCGCCAACGGGTGGTACGATACCTCGGCGTTTGACGCCTTAGCGCCTGCCGGAAGCATCGCCTCCACGTACCTTACTTTCCCCGGCTCGGGCGTCAACAGCAAGGGCATCAATCCTTCTACCTGCGCCAACGCCGGCCTGACTGAAGGAGTCAACTGCGTAACGATTCCGGGCCAGGGTCTGAATATCGGCACGCCTTTGACGGCCAGCTTGGGTACGCAGGATTACGGCTGGGTCAGTTCCGCTTCTCCCGGCACCGGCGGCGACGGCTTGGGCGGCAAGAACAACCTTGGCACCACGGCTGACATTGCCAACTATATAACCTCCAGTACTAGCAACTACACGAAGAATCAGTACAACGGCCGTGTCGATGCCGATCTCAGCAACGTAGATCGCATCGCATTTACTATCTACTGGGTGCCCCAGTCGACCAACTTCCTGAACGGCCCCGCTCGCGCTTACAACCTCTTTCATCACAGCCAAATCAACGAAGCGTACTCGGGAATCTGGAACCACACCTTCTCGCCGACCTTCCTCAACGAAGCTCGGTTCAACGGCGCCGGATGGCACTGGAATGAAATCACTTCCAATCCGCAGTCGCCGGTTGGGCTGCCCTCGGATTCCATCGGTCAAATCGGCAGCATTAACCTTCAATCCTTCGGGCCGAATGTCGGCAGCCACCTGAATCAGTGGACCTACAGCTTCAAGGATGTGGCTACCAAGATTGTCGGAAATCACACCATCAAACTTGGTGGTGAGGTCACGCGACTGTTTTACCTGCAAGACTGCGCCGGTTGCGGCGTGCCCAACTACAACTTCTTCAACCTGTGGGACTTCCTCAACGACGCGCCGCGGAGCGAAGGCGGAGGCTTCAACCCTGCGACCGGGTTCCCCACGACGATTCGCCAGGACCAACGCACCGACATCTGGGGCTTCTTTGCCCAGGATGACTTCAAAATCCGCCAGAACTTGACGATCAACATGGGGTTGCGCTGGTCCTACTTTGGTCCGCTCTCTTCCAAAGAAGGCAACATGCTTCAGGCCACGCCCGGCGCGGGATCGAGTTACCTGACGGGCCTAACGGTTCACCAGGGACATTCCTGGGACGCGCAGAAGGATAACTTCGGACCCGAGATCGGATTCGCCTGGAGTCCGACTCTATTCCACGACAAGCTCGTGGTCCGCGGCGGTTACGGCCTGAACTACAACCAGGAAGAACTCGCGATTTCAGCCAACATCAGCAACAATCCCGGATTGGTGGTGTTCCCGAGCTTGAATTTTTCCACGCCGGGCACGGCAGCCAATCCCACGCCGAATCCTGGCATCATCTATGCCGTTTCCTCGGGGATACACAACCTGAACGGCTATCCGGCGAACAAGAACACGGTTTCGACCCCTGGCTCGAATGGATTGCCCCAGGCGGGAACGGCTCAATGCCCGGTCTCATGTCCCGTCGGCGTCGAAATCTTCCCCAACACCCTGCCCACCATGCGTACCCATCACTACTCTCTGGATACGCAATACGATCTGGGGCACAACTTTGTCACCATTTTGGGATATTCGGGAAGCTTGTCGCGCGACACCTACTTCCACGAAAACCCGAACGCTACCCCTGCGGCCCTGGGATACACCCTGAACACGCAGATCGGTGGGGGGGACTACTGGGGCGTTCAAGGCTACGGCAACTACAACGCCTTGCACGCAGAACTGAAGCACGACTTCTCTCGTCAATTTATGGCCGATGCTCAATTCACCTGGTCCAAGAGCCTGGACACCAGCTCGGCGCCATACTCGGAACAGGACTACGCGTATAGCCCGGGCTTGAATTACGGACCCTCTGACTACAACGTGGGCAAAGCCTTCAAGCTCTTTGGTATGTGGCAGCCGGTCATCTTCCACGGCAGTAGAGGTTGGATGGAGAAGGTTGCGGGTGGCTGGTCGCTCAGCGGCATTCTCAACTGGCACTCTGGATTCCCCTGGACTCCGGTGATCAGCACTCAGGGCGGGAGCCTTTATTGCGGACAATGCGGTTATTCGCAACTGCCGGCTATCTACCTGGGCGGGGCGGGGACCGACACCAGCAACGATCAATTCAAGACTGGTTCGAACTTTCCCAAACCCGCCGAGACGTACTTCGCGTTTCCAATCTACACTCCCTACCAAAGCACCAACTTCGGAAGCTCGATTCCGCAGGTCGCGCATCGCAACACCTTCACTGGTCCCGGGTACAGGGACTTGGATATGACTCTCGCCAAGTCTTTCGGCTTGCCTACCTTGCCAGTACTGGGAGAAAACGCAAAGTTTGAGCTCCGAATGGATGTTTACAACCTGTTCAACACTTTGAACCTCAACCCGACCAGCATCGTGAACAATATTGGCTGCCAGGTGGGGTTCAACGACCCGACGTGCCCGGCCAGCAATCCAAGCACCGCGAACTTCGGCCAGGCTACGTCTGCCCTTGGCGCCCGCACCGTCACGTTAACGGCTCGGTTCAGCTTCTAAAAACGAAGCGCCGTGAAGAGCGGCGCTTTCCTTGTCCGCCATATATGCTGCGGGATGAGTAAACTGCTCATTCCGCAGTGTTGTTTAGTTGGAGTTCGGCGGCAGGGCGATCTCTCCCGCGGCTATGTTCCTGAGGTTTACGTTCGGAATCCGGCTCTGTCCATCCCCCGCTGTGCTTCTTTATTCTTCATGAACGTACTCCACACAAAGCCAGTGCGCTGATTTTCGGCCATCAGCATCGTAATGCCCAAGTCGATCCCGAGCACGTCCGGGTTATACCAGTTGGTCAGCGGGTTGAAGGCATCGACAAATCCGTAGCGTCCCCAAGCCTTGGGATAGCGTTCTTTCATCGTTCGCAGAACCTGCATGCAGTCCGGGTAGAGAAAGGGCAGCGAACCGCCCGCGGCACACGGAACCACGCTGCCATCAAGCTTGCCGATCCGCGGCGGCCCTCCCCAGGCCTGATAGCCCGCGGCCGAGTCGGACGCGGTGATGCCCCAGAGGTGATCGCTGTAATCGGGAAACTCGTCGCGCAGGGAAAGGCAGAATTGTTTGTGAGCCTCCGTCGCCTTGATCGAGTTCTCAAAATAGTTAGCGTAGGCGTCGCGCTTGCCGCGGAAATCGAACCATGCTTGCGAGTATTGATGAGTGAACAACGGGTCATTGCCTGAGATGTATTCCAGCCCTTGAAACTTGACGGTGGGCCGCGTCCACGCCGTCCACGTTTCTGGCGGGAGGGGATGCGTCGGCGATCCGAGCGCCAGCAGGTAGATCATCATGAGTTCGCAGTAGTGTTCCCAGCGCGCATCGAGAAACCCCGACTCGGGATGCCAACCCATGGAGAGCGTCTTTCCGCCGTTCAGCATCCACGGCCAGTCGACGCGCTCGTAAATTTTGGTTGACAGGTCCTGAATTTCAGCGTCGGCAAAATGTTGCCGCGCGGTCAACACGCCGCAGAGTAGGAGGGAAGTATCGATCGACGAGATCTCGCACTTCCACTGCCGCTGCCCGCTGTTCATGTCGATAAAGTGGTAGTAGAAACCGTGCTCGTGAGGAAGTTTCTGCCAGAGAAAACGGAGAGTTCCGCGGACTCGCTCGGCGATCTCCTCTTTTTTTCTATAGCCGCGGGATTCGGCAATGCAAAGCCCCGAGAGTCCAAATCCGGTGGCCGCGATACTGGCAATCAACCGGGTGTCGTTGCCATTCAGCAGCGCGCGATCTTTGACCTGGCCCGTAGACGGGCCGGCCTCGCTCCAGAAGAAATCAAAGGCCGTCCGTTCAATCTCGTCCAGCAGCGCATCATCCGAACCGGAGTAAGGGACCGGCACGGGATCGGCAAACGTCCTTTGTTTGTTTGTACATCCGAAGAGAGGGATGAGTGGAAGCCCGGCCATTCCCAGCATCGCACCGCGCAGCAGATCCCGGCGGGTAAATTGTTTGCTTATGAGTGCGGCACTCATCTCGGTCTCCTTTCTTTTAACTGTGCCTTTCGCTCTTGCAGCCACGTTATCTGGCCCCCTCCGATGGATTCAACGCAGGCGGAGACGAAGAGATCTTCCCCACCAGGCTCTCGTCCGCCTTATCGTGCAACTCACGCGCTTTACGAGATTCCTTCTCCGCATCCGCCAGTCTCCCGAGTGTGTAATACAAGCGTCCCAACTGGTAATGGGCATCGGGCAGAGCAGGATCGAGTGCCACGGCCCGCCCAAGCGCCGTCTGGGCATCTTTGTAATCCTTCTGATGCACGTAGATCGCGGCCAGATCGATGTAGACGATGCGCAGGTCTTTCTTAACGCCCTCCGCCCGCTTGAGCCAGGAAAGGGCTGCCTCTGGACGGTTGTTCTTCCATTCGATATCTCCGAGATAAGCCAAGGCCAGCGCGTGGTCGGGGTCAAGCGCCAGCTCGCGTTCGAACTCCTGCCTGGCTAGGTCATACTGCTGCGACTTCCAATGGAGATAGCCCAAGCCGAAATGGAGGTTCGGTTCGCTGGGAGAGATTTTGACGGCGGTCTCGAACTCGGCAATGGCCTCCGGAGTTCTCCCCAGACCGTCGAGCGCTTCGCCAGTGAGGACATGGGCTGGAGCCGAATCCGGATTCTGCTCTTGGATTTGGCGGAACTCTTCCTGGGCGCATTGAAATCTACGGGCCCACAGGCAGCTTTGCGCCAGCACCTGATGAAGCTCCGCGTTGCCAGGGTCGGCCTTGGCCGCCGGCTCAAGATATTGAGATGCCAGGTCAAATTTTCGTGCACCGTAATAGCTCAGGCCAAGCAGAGTTCGGGCCTGCGGGTTGGACGGATCCTCCGCTAGCGCTGGACGAAGTGCGGCCGCCGCTGCGGGGAAATGGCCCTGCTTGAACTCCGCGAGACCCAGGTTGAGTTGCACACCAGGAAGCGTAGGATTGAGCGCCAGGGCCCTTCTGTAGGCCGACGCCGCCTCCGAATACTTCTGCTGCCTGGAGAGCGCCACGCCCAGGCTGGCGAAGGCCGCGGCGTCGTTCGGATTGTGCGCGGTCACCGCCTTCCAGGCTTGGGCAGCCTCTGGCAGCTTTCCCTCTTGCTCGAGGGCGATCGCATCGGCCGGGGTCGGCGTCTGGGCAGCTGCAAAGATGGAGAAGACAAGCAGCGCGAGCAGCACGCCGAAAACGATTTCTGCCTTGCGGTTCTTCATGCCAATGCTCAACGCAAACGATTTTACCGTTTTTAAGCTCGAAAGTGGCTGGGGGGGGAAGGAGCTTATGCATTCTCCGGCAAACGCGGGGCCGTTTTGCTGCCGGGCAAAGAAGTGACGAAGGGGAGACGTCGAGGTGCTTAAAAAACTTAGGCCCCGCTCGCCTCGTTGCTGAGTGCGAGCGGGGCCTGAAAAGCTAACCACAGTTAACTAAAAATACAGCTTCAACCCAAGCTGAATCTCGCGTGGGTCGTGCGCTGAGGTGATCGCACCAAAGTTACCGGACGAATACGTCGTGCTGATGTTGTTGAACTCCGTGTGGTTGAAGGCGTTGAAGAATTCCGCGCGGAATTCCAGCTTGCTGCCGCGCGACTCGCTGAACAGGAAGCTCTTGAAGAGCGAAAGATTCCAGTTCTCGCGGCCTGGACCGCGCAGCCCGTTGAATGACTCGTTGCCCCAGGTTCCGGCGACCGTTGGTGAGAATGCCGAAGTGCCGAACCAACTGGCCACCGTTTTGGGGTAGTGAATGCTCCCGCCTACATTCGGTCGATTGTTGGCGTTCGGAATGATGCTGCTGATGTTGCCCGTTCCGATGAGCGCACCGGTGCAAGAAGAGGGATTGTTCGCTCCTTGATCGCAGTTCGTGATGCCGCCCTCGTTGATGTTCAGCGGCTCGCCCGACGTGAAGGTGACGATACCCGACACCTGCCAGCCGCCGACCGTGGACTTTAGCACCCGGCTGGAGCTGTCTCGGAGAAATGGGATATCGTAAATGAAGTTGACGAAAGTGATGTTGGTGCGATCCAGGCCCGAGGGACCAACATCGTACGCATGGCTGTAAGGATTGGAAGTGGAATTCAAATCGCTCACGCCATTACCGCTGGTTGCCGGGTCAATCGCGCGAGAAAGCGTGTAGGCGGCTTGCAGCGTCAGATCGTGCCTGATCTGGCTGTGAAGCTCGATCTGGAGGCCGTCGTAATGGGAGTTCTGCACGTCTTCCGACATCTTGATGGAGTTGAATCCCGCGTACGGCACGTACGTGTTATAGCCAGTACCGTTGGCCGCGAACAAGGCCGGGAAGGTGCTGGGATCGGGCAGGTTGGTTTCGCGATAGTCATTCTGGTGCCGGTTCTGGTTTCCGACATAGGACGCAGACAAGACGGTCCGGCTCGACAGCGCTTGTTGCACACCGAGGCTGTACTGGTAGCTTACCGGTAGCTTGTTTTGAATCTCATCTAGACCAGTGATGCCGGCCACGGTAATCGGGGCAACCAGGGGGGTCCCGGTGCCGAGTTCGGTGGAAGGATTTTCCAGTTGAACGTTGTTGAAGTTAACGTTCGTGCTGAAAGGAACGTTGGGGCCGGCGTTGTACATGTCGTTGCCCTGAATGCGCTCGTACATCGCGCCGAATCCGCCGCGGAGAATCGTCTTGCCCGACCCGGTCATGTCATAGGCAAAGCCGACGCGCGGACCGAATGCCGCCCAATGGTTGTTCACCAGGCCCTTTGGAACGCCAGGCGTCTTGCCCGGGATGCCGATTCCGTTCAGATAGAACTGGTAGCCGGTGAGAATCGGATTCGGACTCGTGCCCAGGCCGGGACTCGCTCCTTCGCAACCTGCGGTCGTGGCACCGCAGATCGCATTGCCGTTCGAACCCGGAACGAAGATAGCAGCATCCGCCGGGTTGTACAGGTTGGGGTAGAAGTTACCCATGCGATCGTTGGCTTCATAGGTGTGCGGGACTCCATCCCAGCGCAGGCCGAGATTCAGAGTCAGGCGGTGGTTGACGCGCCAATTGTCCTGTACATAGGCAGCCCAGGAGACGTTGTTCCAGTAACCGTGGTCTTGAACCGCGAGTTCGTTGTACGACGTAGCGGTGCCTAGCAGGAAATCAGCGAAGTCGTTTCCAGTGAAGTTGTTCTTGAATCCAAACGATCCCTGAGTGTTTCCGAACAAGTCCTGAACTTTCTTGTAGAGGGCCCAGCTTCCGCCCATCTTGATCTGGTGCGCGCCCTTGGTCCAGGAAACGTCATCCCGGATCTGATAGTCGTCCGCTTTGTTGGTCCACGGCCAACTGGAATTCGTGTAGTCGGATCCGTTGTAGCCTTGCAGAGCGATTTCAGGGATACGGTTGTCGTTGTTTGGCCCGCTGAAGATTCTGGTCGACACGAATCCGGTTGGACGCCCCAAAACGCCGGTCGGCAGGATGGCGATGCGGTTGCCGTTGTAATTGAACGCGACTTCGTTCAGCAGCGTGGGGCTGATGACATAAGTGGTGTGAATCACACCGCTGTAGGAGGGGTTGCCAAAAGTGTTGGCCGCGGTGGGAACGTTATCGCCGCTCCACATCGAGGTTCCGAAGCTCTGGCTGATCTGCTCATCGACCCAGTGTCCGAAAACAGAGAACTTGCTGTTGAACTGATGATCGATGCGGACGATTTCTTCTCTCACGTGGGTCGGCACGTTGTTGCCGCCCTGGAACTCCGGCTGTCCGCTCGGGTTTACGGCATTGTTCGCCGGGAAGATACCAGCGTTCAGCAACAGTGTCGAATTTGGATCGATCATGCAACTCGGGATCGTGTTGTTGGGGAACGGACTTCCCTGCGTGACCGTGACTCCGCCCACAACCGGGGCCGTTCCTCCCGGACAGTTCCTAAACAGGAAGGCGGGGGTGACGCTAGCTGCACTGGGAACGCTGATCGGAATGCTGGAGGGGAGCGCGCCGCCGTACCAAGCCGTGCTCGGAACGGTCTGCGTGAGGGTCTGACCCTGAATCAGTCTGCGCCACTCCATGTTGTAGAAGAAGAACGTCTTGTGCTCCTTCGCCCAGAAATCAACAGGGCCTCCGCCGTTGAAGCCGAAAGTGTGGAACCGGAGTTCGGCTACTTTTTGCGGAGAGGGATTGAAGTAGTTGCGAGCATCGAACGCGTCGTTGCGCAGGAACTCCCACGCCGTCGCGTGATACTGCCTGGTTCCTGACTTGATGACGGCCGTCATGGTTGCCGACGAGGACAGACCAAATTCGGCGCTGTAATTCGAGGTCATCTCGCGGAACTCGGCGATGGCGTCAAGAGAAGGCATTACGTCAGAACCGCCGGCGCCGCCGCGGTCGGCGCTCTCGCTGCCGTCGAGCAGATACAGATTGTGGCTCTCGCGCATGCCGTTAAAACTGACGTTGGCGTCGCCGCCGACCGGCGTGGGAATCTGAAAATCGGCCTGACCGCTGGAGGCTCCCGGAGCCAGGGAGATCAGCGAATACATGCTGCGCCCGTTGGTGGAGAGCTGCGACAACTGCTGGCCGGTGATCAAGTCGCTGACCTCGCCGCTGTCCGCCTGGACGGCGATGGCCGCCGCTTCTACCGTGACCTGCTCGGTGGTGCTGCCCACTTGTAGCTTGAAGTCGACACGCGTGCGGTCGTTGACGTTGAGCACGATGTCTTTTTGCTCGGCAACCTTAAATCCAGCACCCTGTGCCCGGACCGTGTAGCGGCCGATGTGGAGATCAGGAGCGACGTATCCGCCGTCGCTGCCGGTGGTCAAGTTGCGAGCCAGCCCGGTTCCAACGTCGGTTACCGTGATGGCGACGTTGGGAACAGAAGCGCCCGACGGGTCGGTCACCGTGCCGACGATGGTGGCTTCCTGCGCTAAGGCGTGTGTGGCGAAGAGGATGGAAAACGCTGCGAGGAGAATCGCGAGTCGAGCGCCACTGCGTCTCACAGCTAAACCAAAACTCCCGGCAAACATGGGCGAGAGGGATTTCATTTGGAGCCTCCGAATTGGGTCGCGATTTTAGAAAGGTCGCGGATGTCTCTTGGAGTAACGACGCCCGCTGAATCGTAAGCGTTTACGGTGATACAGCTCTGCGATGACCGTTGTCAAGCACAAAATCGATATCGTAAAGGGATTCCTGTGGTTCTTTTGTACTGGAAGGCGGTCGTTGGTGCATGGAGGCAGGAGAGCCTTGCATAACCCTACAGCAATAATGACGCTGGATGTCTATGCGCAAGGCTTGATGCCCAACAAGCGCCAGGCGCAGGGTCGCGTGGTAAAATCTTTCTTGGCCCCAGATGGGCCCCACGCCGGCGACGTCTGTTGCTGAAAGTGCTTGAAAACAATGTAGGCGCGTAGCTCAGTTGGTTAGAGCGCTACCTTGACACGGTAGAGGTCAGGAGTTCGAGTCTCCTCGTGCCTACCATTTATCTCATTGAATCCGCGCCGTCGCGAGCGGCAGCTTCCCTTCGAGTTGGACGACTCGTCATCATGGCTGACCAAACGGTCCCTGGACGGTGTCGAGTGTCGGAGAGATTTGTCGTCATTGTTCCCAAGAGTCAGTGGCTTTTGGGCTGAATAGAAAGGGTCTCTTCGACGGTGAGTCGGGAAGGATCGCAGTAGCCGTACCCTTTCACACAGGCCGCATAATTCCGCTTGTGTTCGGCATCGGCCAGGGTCTTGGCCTCCGAGGCCGTCAATCTTGTGTAATCACAAGTTTCCTGCCCGTCCTTGCAAGCCGAGAGGTTGCGCTGGTGTTCTGAGAAGGCTGTCTGTTTCGCTTGCAGCGGAGTGAGTTTGGAGTGATCGCACTCGTCCCAACCGTTTTCACAATTCTGCGCGTTGCGCAGGTGTTCTGCCGCGGCGGTGTCCCTGGTTTGGGCAGGGGATAACCGGGCGTGGTCGCATAGTCCAGCACCGTTCTCACAATCGGATGCATTGAGCTGGCTCCGGGCGATGTTCACTTCCGCGGTTTCCGACGGAGTGAGCTTCGAGCGATCGCAAGCTCCTGTTCCGTCCTTGCAGGCAGTGAAGTTACGCTGTTGCTCGGCTGCGGCCATTTCACGGGCTTCCGACGGGGTCAGCTTGGAGCGGTTACAGGACTGCATCCCGTCGTTGCAGTCGGTCACATTCCGCTGGTGATCGGCCACGGCCAACGCAGTCGTTTCCGGTTCTGACAGTTTCGAGCGGTCACAGGAATCATAGTGATTCCTGCAGTTTGCCACGTTGCGCGCGTGGGCGGCCAGAGCCACCTCCGCCGATTGAGGGACGCTCAGCTTCGACCGATCACAGGCTTCGCGGCCAGCTTTGCAGGTCTCCAGATTCTGCGAAAAATCGGGGGTCTGAGCCAACGCAAGCACTGGCCAGAGGCTAAGACACGCCACTGGCGCTAAAACATATTTCCAGAGACTGGCTTTCATATTGTCCGCCCTTCGGGGGAGAGTGAGACGTCATCGACTACCGTGATGTTCGAATTGGCCAGAGTGACGCTGACCGGAACCTGGTGAGCGGTTCCGGCCAGCCACGAATCGGTCTTCCTGACCGCGTCCGGATACGAACTTACTGCCTGCGGTCTTCTCTTGCTTCCGCGACGTGGGCCTGGTGGCCTGCTTCAGAAACGGCCCTCAGGAACGCATTCCCGCTTGCGGGAGTTGGCACCCTGCCCGAAAGAATGCTGCGGAACCGCATGTTGTGGCCATAAATGGCGCGCGTTGAATCGTTGTCCTGCTCGACCACCGCACCTTCCAGCGTCAGGCCGGCGAAAATGCCTCTCGAGCGCGCGTAGGTCAGAACTTCGGTCCTCATCAATATGTCAGTTCCGGCGGAAGTTTGACGGCCGACCGGGCCGGCTGCCACCGATCCCTCACCGGTGAGTTCGAACTTGCTCGAAAGCAAATGCTGCAGGCCACGATCGTTCATGACAAGCATCACCAGGTCCACGCCTTCGACTCCGATCTGCAATCCCCAGCTGCCACCGCCCACGGAGACGAATGCGGGAGCGCTCCAGCCTTCAGCCGTGCGGCAAGAAGCCACTCCGCGGCCGTGTTTGCCACCAAAGATGAATCCACCTTTGAGCAGACTGGGCACTACGACGATGCACTTCGCATGGTTCAAGACGTCCTCGGGGATTCCCTTATCCGGCGCCGACATGATCGATTGCAGAACTTCCACCGACTTCTGCATGCGGTCGACCGTGTCCTCCCGGCCCGAGCGGGCGAATGCGTACGTTCCCAACATGCCCATGGCGCTTATCAACAGCAGTGACATTGTTTTCTTCATGAAAGTTCTCCTTTAGGAGCTGCAGAACTAAGAGGAGAGAGCTTCAGATAGCTGACTTAGTTCAGAGGACCTGAAAGAGAGAGAAGAGGTGCTCGTCTCCAGAATCATGATCGCTCGGTCGGAACGTAATAGCTGGTCTGAATTGCTCACTAATCGTGCGGTCACAAAACAACGCCGAGCGAAAAGCTTTGTGCAATGTGTGCAATCCAGCACAGAATCCACGGCCACGTTCTGTCATTGTTAACCAGACTTAAGACATCGAAGGATGGGTTCAATCCGCGGGAAGAATTGAGAAAGGTAAAATCCATGGAACCGTTTCGTCCTTCTTTCCGCCGTCGGCTGGCATTGATCACGCACTCCTTCGGAAAGCTGCTGGCCACGCTAAGACCACGAGCCCGGGAAGTCCGAACTCAAAGGATGTGTCCGTTTTGCGGCCTGATCACGCCGCGAGCCGGGAGGTTGTGTTTGGAATGTGGGAAGCCGCTCCGCGCGGTTCAAACCGAGCGGAAGCCTGCACATCAGGAATAAATCAGGGAACAAATTACGAGGAGGTTGCCATGCTGTGGACGATTGTTGCTGTGCTTCTGATTCTGTGGTTGTTGGGGTTTAGCTTGCACATAGCCGGAGGCCTGATTCACCTGCTGCTGGTGGTAGCGGTGGTGATGATAGTCATCAATTTAATTAGCGGGCGGCGGGGAACGGCCTGAGGAGTTCCCCAGTGGGCTCACCGTAGCTTCACGCTTTGTTCCAAGAGTTGCGCGCGTTCCGGCATTCGTCCAACGTATAGCGCCGCACGACCTGGTCGAGCCGGTCCACCTGGGTTACTTCGCCTCCCCGTGCAGCTTTCTCCAAGGCTGCAGAGGCTTCTTCCAGGCTGGGATAGCTGACTCCGTCGACCGCGCTGCCGTTCTTGTGGATTTGAAACGACATCAGATTTTGCGGGTTATTTCGTTTGGGCACCATTGTCTCCTACTTTTGTTGGAACAGGCCGCGAAGACCACGGCTCGTCACCGTGCGCAAGAACCGCAGAGCTGCGTGGCCGGAGCCCTCAGGACGCGAAGCTTTGGCGGCCGCCAGGCCTCGGGCGAGATGCGTCTTGTTCGACGGGTGTCCCGTCATCCGCGTGCACTTCTCCTTCGGTTTAGCCCTGCACACCGGGCACGGCACGGACAATATCCTTCTTTGCGTGAGTGGCCGGATCTCCATACTCTAAGTATTCACGTCGTCGAGTTTTGAGGATGGTCAATTCTGCTCGTTTGCCGAACTCCTGCGCCAAAACAGGAATCTAAGACTCAAGCTGGAACGACGCGGAGGAGCATGAGCTCACCTGGTTAGAATTCGATACTCCCGTTCAAGATGTCTCTCCACACGCTGGGCGAGAAAGGCGCATCCTGATCGCTAGTTGTCTTCTGAGCAAGGTTAGCCCGGCCACGGTCCGCCCCATCTCCTGACCTTCCGGGACGGCGAAGGTCTGTCGGCGTTCGCGCTTTTGGATCTCCTGCGAGGCGTTTAGCGGGCCTCACATTCAGTACGAAATGGATGGTTGCCCACAGCAAACGAGCTCCGTCGGACTTGGTTAGGAGAGCGTCAACGGACTTCAATGCTCCCTCCGGCAATTCCAGGTGGTCGGCCAGCATGACGATTGGAAGCTGCGGCTTGGCCTTCTTGATTTCAGCCGCGACGACTGCCCCATCCAGCAGGCCTAGATGGTACTCAAGAACAATTGCATCCACGGGCCGCGACATCAGAAGCCTCAGGCCATCGGAACCGTTCGTCGCACTAACCAGCTCATATCCGTGTTCTTGCAGCAGGCTCAATTGAGCAGGATCGCGGTGTATGCAAAGCAGAGTGCCGTTGGAAGCCATGCTGGTTAAGTATATACGCGGGTTTCCCGCAATTCTGCCCAAAACTGCTCACAATCCGCAGATGGTGCGAACCGAGCAATACTGACCAGAAGTCCGCATCCCGAGAGCGTAACGTTTGGTGCATAATCCTTTTCGGCCTGAGGGCCCCCATGAAAAAGCACTACCTTCACCTCTCCGCTTATCCCTGTGACACCTGCTCCGGCCCCGTCATCGCCGGATCGACGGCCGTTCGCGAGAATGAAATATCGAAAGAGACCGACATTCGGAGAGTGGGACCGCCGATCTGCCTGTCGTGCGGCCATCGGCAAGAGACGGCAAGCGCGCCGGCGCGTGTGCGTCATCTGTTGCCGATCGCATGGGATGCGGTTGATGGGATGGACAACCGTCTTCCGACGGCAGTTTTCGTGGAAGCGCTGAATCGTGCGGAACAGCATTGAGCGGCCGCTCTTAAGGCCCGCGTCAGCTTTTCCGTTTTCTCTGTCCGGTCTATGTCCGGCCTCGCGCGCCGGCGATGGTCAGCGCGATCCCGCCCGCAATCAACACCACGCTGATAATGGGTGACACGCGCTCACTGTGAGTAGTCTGCACGCCGATGCTCGCGTCCCCGATTTTAATGCCCTGCGTTTCGCTGTGAGGAATCGGGATGACCAGGGATGCGATGCCGAGCACAACCAGGAGCAGGCCTGAAACCAAAAATACCTTCATAGCAGTTCCTCCGCGTCATAAATGTTTCACAGGGGATAGGGATTGATCGATCCCCGCTCGTACGCTTCAAGTTCACGCCTCTTTATTCCCTATTCTCTACACCTGAACCGGGAAAAATGCTCAATAGTGCTCAGAAATGTGAGTCATGAATGCGAATCAGTTTCGGTAGCGATCCCCGAGCGGAGGTTCGATCCCCGCTCGAACTGAGCATTCTTGCTCAGACTTCGGCATCGCGGACGTGAGAAGGTTGCGGTCGAAACCATTTGTGAGCGCGACCGAGTCTCAGCTGATCGAACTCAAGAGTCCAGCTCAGAAATCGTGCCTCCCCATCCGCGCAACCCGCAGCCGCACAGTATCACCGGGCACGCGAAGGATCATCGGGCAAAAGGAAACACCATGCGTATTTTCTCTTCCATTCGTTCTGCGCTGTTTGCGTTTGTCGTGCTGGCCATGTCGGCCTCAGCCTTCGCTCAAATCGGCATTTCGATCTCACTGGCTCCGCCTGAATTGCCGACCTACGAGCAGCCGCTCTGTCCCGGCGATGGTTATCTCTGGACTCCCGGATATTGGGCCTACGCCGACGCTGACACCGGCTACTACTGGGTGCCGGGCGCATGGGTCATGCCTCCGGAAGCGGATTATCTCTGGACTCCGGGCTATTGGGGCTGGGGCGATCGCGGATATGCCTTCAATGAAGGCTACTGGGGACTGCACGTCGGCTTCTACGGCGGAGTCAGTTACGGCAACGGATACTTTGGCGACGGCTACGAAGGCGGACGCTGGCAGGACGGACACTTCTTCTATAACCGTTCGGTCAACAACGTGGACATTAACAATACTCACAACGTGTACAACACGACGGTGATCCACAACAACGAAAACCGGGTCAGTTACAACGGAGGCAGTGGCGGCATCGACCGGCGCCCCACGGCACAGGAAGGAAGTTTCTCGCAGGAGAGACATATCCAACCTGTGGCCGCTCAGAATGAACACGCCCAGTCGGCGCGCACCAACCCGGAACAGCGGGCCTCGGTGATTCATGGCGGCGCGGCTGCACCCGCCGCTCGTCCAGAGAACTCTCGTCCGGAGACCGCTCGTCCAGAGGCGGCTCGTCCAGAGACCGCTCGTCCGGAGAATGCCCGCCCGGAGAACGCAGCGACTCGCCCCGTCGTGCATCCCAACGACCTGCCGGCCAGACAACCCTTCACCGCCCCGAACACCGGGAATGCGGCGCGGGATCAGAAATACCAGCAACAGCATGACCAGTTGATTGTGAAACAGGATCAGCAACGGCAGCAGCTGCAGCAGCAGCAGGATCAGGACCACCAGCGGCAGGCGAGCCAGAATACGAATGAAGCGGGCAAGCAGCAACTGGAACAGCAGCACCAGCAGCAGACTCAGAAGCTGCAGCAAAAACACACTCAGCAGGAACAGAAGATGCAGGGGAAAGTCCAGCGAGCGAATCCGAAGCACGCTTAAACTTTAACCTTGGCGGAAATCGAACCGGATCTTAACAGTTGCGGGCACCCTGATTACATGGGTGCCCGCTTTTTTCTTGCAGCCGGTTACGTGGCGCAGGAATAGGAAAACCCTAATCGTGCAGCACGACGTTCAGTAGAGAGCTGTGGACCTGCAGAGCGCCTTCCGTACCGCCGGCGTAGTGAATGAAGCCCAGCTTCCTGAACCGGTTCATAAAGAAGCTCACACGGGAACGAGTCGTCCCCACCATCTCGGCTAGCGTCTCCTGACTGATCTTCGGAACGACAGTCTCCGGAATGCCTTCCTTGCCGAAATGCGCGAGCAATAAAAGGACGCGAGCCAGGCGTTTTTCGCTGGAGTTGAAAAGTTGGTCGACCAGATCCTCTTCGTAACGGACATTCCGCCCCAGCAGATAGGCCACGAACATTTCAGAAAGCGCAGGTTCGCGGTGAAGCGCTTCCATCATCGTCTTCTTTTCGATACGGAGAATCTCGCAATCGGTCATGGCAGCGGCTGAGCCCATACGCAGAAGCTGACCTGCCAACGAACCTTCACCGAAGAAGTTCCCCTCACTCACGATGGCGATCGTCGCCTCTTTGCCGATCTTGGACACGACGGTGAGCCGCACTTTGCCTTTTTGCACGTAGAAGACAGCATCTGCGCTGTCCCCTTGCGCGAATACGATTTGCTTCTTCGGAACAGACAGAATCTTCCGGCCATCGCCAATCGTCGCGAGGAACGTATTGGGATCGAATCCACCGATTTTCTTAACTGCTACCGCAAGTTTCATCTCCGGTAATTGTAGTCGTATACGGCGTAAAACCACATAAATTGTTGACATTTTGAAATATTGCTGGAGTGAGCAATTCTGAGCAGTATTTCGAGTGGGGAATGAGGGAAGCTGAGGTCTATGCCACCAATTCATGTCGGCACGATTTTGATGAAGGAATGGCCTGGGATGACGCAAGTGCTTGGACTGGAGAGCGAGCCCTGTTCTGGCGAATGGAGCCTGCTCAAAGTTCTGGATGGCTTCGCGCTTGATCGCAAGATCCATGCTGCCGGATGGAATTTCTTTTTCATGGCCGCAGAAACCAAAGTGATGTTCTTCGGCTCGGTTGGAGCCGTGAAAATTCAGAACGCGTTGAAACGAATCTTAGAGAAGGTCAAGCCGCAACAGTTCAACGGGTTGGAAGTCACTCAAATCGTCGCCAGGCATTTCCTCGGCGTGCCGTACGTAACCGTTTCTGCCCACTCGCGCCATATGCAACAGAGCTGTTATCTCGACAGCGCCGGCGCGCGGCAGACCTCTCAGCACAACGCCGAATGGGCCAGAGGATGAGCGCAGCTAAGCCAGCCGGAGGGTCAGTTCATGGCACATAACGGCAATCAGAGTCTCGACCAGCTTCTTGAGTCAGCCATTGTTATGTCGTGGGCCGACTTGATGCGCGGAGCTGAGGCTGGCTTGATTCATATTGAATACGGTTTCGCTCCTGGTGGCACGCTGGACTATCTGAAGGTCTGGTCATCCCTAACCCGCGGCCATTGGCTTCTGGCCTGTGAGTACTGGATGTCGCCTTCTACATTTCACAGTACCGGCATCACCTTCGATAATGGATACCAGTCGGAGGGCTTGGCGCACACTCTAGGATTCGTCATGCAACACCAGGACGCGTTCGCACTGCCGCAGAACCTGGGCCGGCAGGGATTGCTCCAAATAGCCACGCCCACGCTGGAGGAAAGCACGGCGGCCTCCGCGGCGGTGAGCCATGCCTTCGATCGTCTCGGCTCAGCGCTCGCCGAACCCGCGCTGGCCTGAAGTTTTCCAGCTTGCCTGCTTATTCCGATGGTTCCGCGGCCGCCAGGCGCCGGTTCCTGTGCGGGTCAGTGCGGGGCTGGCCCGTGCTCAACTCGCATTTTTCTCCCGGTTTCGCCCCGCACGTAGGGCAACGAACCGCCAGCGCCTGTTTCGGTTTGACCTTCACGGCTACACCATGCACTAAAACACTCGAACAAGATGGTCAATAGTGACCAGTTCGATCAACCACAATGCCGTTATTCTTGAATCCATGGCAAACATCAAATTTGTTGTCAGGGTGAATCAGGGAGGCACGCGTGCGCCTGCCTACGTGCAGCGAATTGACCGAACTCCCTTTCAGATGACCACGAACCGGAAACTGGCGTTGATGATGGGAAAATTCGCGGCCGAAGATGCCGCCAAATCACTCCAAAACTCGCGTTGCACTCCCGAACTGCTTCCCGTACAGGACATTGCCTAGAGTCGGGGGAAGGCAGTCTTTCAGCACCGCTCTCGCCGGGTAGGAACATATGTCGCTACCAAACACAGTGCTACCAAACACTTTCTTAGAAATAGTCGGCCCGCGCACGCTGATGCGGGACGGGGCTGCAGCGGCTCGGGAACGAGTGCAATCGAAGCCATCCCTGCCCAGTCGGATCGCGGTCATTGGGAATTATCTTCCCCGACAGTGCGGGATCGCCACATTCACCACCGACCTGTGCGCCGCCATTGCCGCAGAGTACGGGACGGCTCGGCTGCTGGCGCTCCCGGTCAACGACACCGAAGAAGGATACGACTATCCCTCACGGGTGAGATGGTCGCTCGCCCAGGACGACATTAGGTCGTATCAGGAAGCCGCTGACTTTCTGAACTTCAACAACATCGACATGGTGTGCCTGCAGCACGAGTATGGAATCTTCGGCGGCCCGGCCGGAAGCCACATCTTGCATCTGCTGCGCGGCCTGAAGATGCCTGTAGTGACAACGCTGCATACGGTTCTGCGTGAGCCAGATCCCAACCAACTGACGGTCATGGAAGAGATCGCCGAGCTCTCCGACCGGCTCATTGTCATGAGTCAGCTCTCGTCTCAGTTCCTGCAGGAAATCTTCAAGGTGCCGGGCAGCAAGATCGACATGGTGCCGCATGGCGTTCCTGACCTGCCATTCCTGGATCCGAATTTCTTTAAGGACCGCTTCGGCGTGGAAGGCAAGGCGGTTCTGCTCACGTTCGGCCTGCTCTCGCCGAACAAGGGAATCGAAAACGTAATCCAGGCGCTGCCGCAGATTCTGTCTAAACACTCCAATGTCGCTTACATCGTCGCGGGCGCGACCCATCCCCACATCCTGCGTCGCGAGGGGGACAAGTACCGGGCCAGCTTGCAGGCTTTGGCGAAAGAAATAGGAGTGGAGTCGCAGGTAATCTTCCATAACCGCTTCGTAAGTCCCGAGGAAATGGTTGAGTTCATTGGCGCCGCCGACATTTACATCACGCCCTACCGGTATGAAGCGCAGGTGGTTTCCGGCACGCTTGCCTATGCACTGGGCGCGGGCAAGGCGATCATCTCGACTCCTTATTGGCACGCGATCGAGTTGTTAGACGACCGGAGAGGCGCGCTGGTCCCATTCCAGAATCCCGACGCGATTGCGCAGAAGACCATTGAACTGCTGGACACACCCGCGATTCGTCACGCGATGCGGAAGCGCGCCTATCTGTTCGCGCGCGAAATGGTCTGGAAAAGAGTTGCGCAGGGCTACATGGAAAGTTTCGCGCGAGTACGCAGCGACCGCATGGAAACTCCACGCGCTCAGTTCTCGGCGCGCGCTATCCCTAAGGCGCTCGACCGGCTGCCGGAGTTGAAACTGGATCATTTCAACGCGCTGACCGACGACACCGGGATGCTGCAGCATGCGATCTTCACCATCCCCAATCGAGGCGAAGGCCATACTACCGACGACAATGCGCGCGGACTTATTTTAACGGTTATGCTGGAGCGCTTGGCTCTGGACCGCCTGGCTGTGGAACGATCGGCGCAGAAACGATCGGCGCAGAAACCTACTGGAACTGCTAAAGACGAGCGAGCCGAAAGTCAGTTTGAGAAAGCAGATCTGCTGACCGCGGATTTCTCGGCCAGGTATTTGTCGTTCCTCGAGCACGCGTTCAATCCGGCCAAGGGACGATTCAGAAATTTTCTCGGCTATGATCGCCGATGGAAGGAAGCCGAGGGTTCGGAAGACTGTCACGGTCGCGCAGTGTGGGCGCTGGGTACAGTTCTGGGGCGGTCCCGCAATCAGGGATTGCGCTCCGCCGCCGGCCGTCTCCTCGAGTCCGCGCTGCCGGCCGTGGTGCAGCTTTACAGTCCGCGGGCCGCGGCCTACACCCTGCTCGGCATTCAGGAATACCTCGATTTCTACCCTGGCGATCGCGACGCCCAGAAAGTCAGATCCGTCCTGAGCCTGCGACTACTCGAAATGTATGAATCCGTCCGCAGGCCGGATTGGAAGTGGTTTGAGAACGTTGTAGCGTACGGCAATGCGAGATTGCCCCAGTCTTTGCTGTTAGTGGGCGCAGCTTCCTCCGACGATCGCATGATTTCCGCCGGCCTGGAATCGCTCGAGTGGCTAGCAACCGTGCAGCGCTGCGAAATTAACCGCCATTTTGTTCCGATTGGTTCGCAAGGTTTCTATCGCCAGGATGGCGACAAGGCCCGTTTCGATCAGCAGCCGCTTGAAGCCGCCGGCGCGGTGTCTGCGTCCCTGCAAGCGTACCGCGTCACGGGTGAAAGCCGCTGGCGCAACGAAGCCTGGTCGGCTTTCAACTGGTTCCTCGGCGACAACGATCTTCAACTGCCCCTTTATGATTCCGTCACCGGCGGCTGCCGCGACGGCTTGCATCCTGACCGTGCCAATGAAAACCAGGGAGCAGAATCAACGCTATCGTTCTTGATGGCACTCCTCGAAATGCGATCTCTGCCAGCACCCGAACAGAAGGAAATACTTTCATGACCGTACCCGCAGAAAAGCCAGTGAGCCTGTTGAGCACTCTCTTCGAACCACTGCTTCATCGCCATCCCTCGAACCCGATCCTGACAAATAAGGATTGGCCGTACCCCATCAACAGCGTCTTCAACGCTGGCGCAACGCTGCTGGCGGATGGCACGACCCTGCTGCTTTGCCGCGTGGAAGATCGCCGCGGCTTGTCGCATCTTTGTGCGGCGCGCTCTCGCAACGGCGTCGATGGATGGCAAATCGACAACGAGCCGACGCTGATGCCCGACCCGCAGAACTATCCCGAAGAGATCTGGGGTATTGAAGATCCTCGGATCACCTTCGTCCCCGAACTGCAGCAATATGTTGTCACTTACACCTCCTACTCGCGCGGCGGTCCCGGCGTGTCCCTAGCCCTGACGAAAGACTTCCGTAGTTTCGAACGATACGGCGTAATTATGTCGCCCGACGACAAGGACTCGGCGCTTCTCCCCCGGAGAATCGATGGATGCTGGGCCCTGATTCATCGTCCCATGTCAAACCTCGGGTCCCACATGTGGATTTCCTACTCTCCCGACCTGCGCTATTGGGGCCGGCACCGGCTTATGCTGGAAGCCCGCCGCGGCGCCTGGTGGGATGCCAACAAAATCGGGTTGTCGCCGCCGCCCATCGAGACTGCCCGAGGGTGGCTCGTGTTCTACCACGGAGTGCGGCATACGCCTTCTGGCTGCCTCTATCGGTTGGGCTTGGCCCTGTTCGATTTGGAGAATCCGGCAAAATGCCTGCTGCGAGGAGATCCGTGGATGTTCGCGCCAGAAGCAGAGTACGAGCGCCACGGCGACGTGAACGACGTCGTCTTTCCGTGCGGTTACACCATGGACGCGGATGGCGACACGCTCAACATTTATTACGGAGCCGCGGATTGCGCGATTGCTCTGGCTCGGGCCAGCGTGCGCTCTCTATTGGATTGGCTGGACGCCAACGGAAGTTGCGAGCGCCGCCAGCGAGCGCAGGATTTGTGAAACTGCTTGCGGTTTTTCAGTTCATCTTTGGCTGCCGGCACCGGCACCTCAGCCGCGTGTTCACCATCAAACGCCGCACTTACCGGGTCTGCTTCGACTGTGGGCGGGAATTCGACTTGCCGGACGCAGATGCGCCCATGAGATTCAATGCTTCTCCGGACGCCCGCTGGAAGACCAATTCTTATCCAGCGCGCTGAAGACCCCGGTTTGATCCCATCCCTGGATATGAACCTTGCTCTTTACTTGTGAGCTATCTTGCTCAGACCCACAACTCTGGACCTGTCATTCTTCTTGGTACTGACTGTGGATGGGAGTGGCGAGTTAAATTCGCAGCTCTCATTCTTAAGCTTGGTCGGGCGCCGGTCAGTCACGGCGAAAAACGACCACGAGCCAATCAGCATTCTTCATCCGTGTGCGCCGCCAAACCTGGCGGCGAACACGATTCGACCCTAAGAGTCCTCGAAAACTCGAAATCAGGGCAACACCTCTACGCGGATGAGAGGAGTTAGCCCGCGAAACTTAGCTCGCGAAAAAAGGAAGGTCAAAGATCATGCCGTTAATTCAACTCCTGGAAGTTCTGATTGTGGTGGGCGTTCTCCTGTGGCTGGTGAATCGCTTCATTCCGATGCAGGGAACGATCAAGTCAATCTTGAACGGCGTTGTGGTGATTGCCGTCGTTCTTTGGATCATGAACGCGTTTGGTCTGTTCAGCTCCCTTTCCAGCATCCATATCGGAAAAGGTTGAACGCGACGAAATCCTGAATATGAGACCCGTCGCAAGACTCTTGCGTTAGATGAATCTCGACGGAGGCAGACTTCTGCCACAAGGAGAAACTTTGAAAACGAAACTGTTGTTAGCAGTGGGAATCACCCTCAGTTTGAGCGCGTTTGCTCAAACCAATTCACAGACAACCGGGGATGTCGAGCATATGAGTAAGACCCCCGTATTCCGAGTAACTGTGATCAGCCGCAGTGTGCAAGCGGTCAACTACGAGCATCGCAGCGGATCTTCGAAGCTGGATTTTGCGGGCACCGACTTGATGCCCTCCGCAAATGGCGTGGCGGTAGTAAACAGCAAACGCGGATCCATTGCAATCGAAGCGGAATTCGGCGATCTGCAAAGGCCGACAACGTTCGGCAATGAGTATCTGACTTACGTTCTGTGGGCGATTTCGCCCGAAGGCCGCGCCGTGAACCTGGGTGAAGTTCTGCTCGGCGGTAACCACCGCAGCAAGCTGAACGTGACCACCGACCTTCAGGCCTTCGCTCTGATTGTCACCGCGGAACCTTACTATGCGGTCCGGCAGCCGAGCAATGTGGTGATTCTTGAGAACGTGGTTCGCGAAGGGACCAAAGGAACTGCAGAAGCGGTAAATGCAAAGTACGAACTGATGGAGCGCGGCGGCTACATTCCCACCGGCTACAAGTTCGATCCCGTGATTTTGAATGCCAAGTTGCCGCTGGAATTCTTTGAGGCGCGGAATGCACTGCGCATCGCTCAATCCGAGGGAGCCGAGCAGTATGCCCCCGACAGCTATCGGCACGCGGTCAAGCTGATGAACAATGCCGATGGCTATGCGACAGACAGGCACATCGACAAAAAGCCGTTGATCGCGGTTTCCCGCGAAGCCGTGCAGACTGCGGAAGACGCACGCGAGATCGCAGTTAAGAAGATGGACGAAGTACGCTTGGCCAACGAACGCCAGGACTCGGCGGACGCACAGGCGCAGTCGCAACAGCGGGCGGATGACGCGACCCGGCGGAAGGAAAGAGCTGAATCCGATACTGCGAGAGCTCAAGCGGCAAAGGCTCAGGCAGAATCTGACACGCTGAATGCTCAAGCTGCTAACGCTCAAGCCCAGTCCGATGCGGCCAGGGCACGCAATGACGCTGCGGATGCGCAAGCCGCAACCGCACAGGCTCAATCCGATATGGCGAACAGCCAGGCTTCATCGGCAACGGCACTCTCGGCGGCGCAGGCGGATGCCGAACAGTCCCGCTTAGCAGCACAGAACGCGAACTTGAGCGCGCAACAGGCGGAGACCGACAAGGCAGCCATGCGGGCAAAGTTGTCAGAGCAGCTGAATTCGATTCTTCAGACTCGCGATAGCGCGCGCGGGCTCATCGTCAGCATGTCCGATGTTCTGTTTGACACCGGAAAGTATTCCCTGAAGCCGGGCGCGCGCGAGAAGCTGGCAAAAGTCGCCGGCATTCTGCTCGCCTATCCTGGACTCAACATTGAAGTCGGCGGATACACAGACAACGTCGGCGGCGATGCCATGAACCAGACTCTGTCCGAGAACCGTGCCGGCTCGGTTCGCGATTACCTGGTGCAAGAAGGTGTTGCCACAAATGCAGTGAGTGCCCGAGGTTTCGGTAACACATTGCCAGTAGCGTCCAACGACAACTCCGCCGGACGGCAGCAGAACCGCAGAGTGGAACTTCTCGTGTCGGGCGACGCCATCGGTAGCCCGGCTAATGCAACCACGGGAAGCTTGCAGTAAGGCAGGAATAAACAATAATTCGATAATGGAGGTAACCGGTCATGAAACTTGTTGGAGTTCTCAGCACAGCAGTTCTCTCGTTGTCCCTCGGAATCGGTATTCCGGCATACGCGCAACAGGATCAGCACGAGCAGGAAGAAAACAAGGATAAGCCTGCGCAGGAAAAAGAGAAGAAGGCGCAACCGGAAAAATCCGCCAAGCCGGACGAGAAAAACGCGCAGCAGGAAGAGAAGGGCGCCAAGCCGGAAGAGAAAAATGCGCAGGAACAACATGCCCAGCAATCCAAGCCCGAACAGAAAGAAGAACACGCAAGCGGCGGCCGCATTCCAGCCGACCGCTTCAAGGCCAATTTCGGGCGCGAACATAGCTTCCGCGTCAGCGAAGGCGATTACCGCAATCACCGCTTCCAATACGGCGGCTATTGGTTCGGTTTCGCCTCGGTCTGGCCGAGCAACTGGCTTTACACGCAAGACGTTTATGTTGTCGAAATCGACGGCGTGTACTACCTGTGCAATGCGAGCTATCCTGGCGTGAACCTGATGCTCAGCGTCACGATGTAGCCGCCATCCACCGTTAACGAATCGTGCGGGCCGTTTTCGGCCCGCGCCTTTCCCGCACCGAAGGAAAAACGGAGCAAAACATGCTTGGAACGGTTTTGATCGTGATTCTGATTCTGGCGCTTCTGGGAGCGCTGCCACGGTGGTCGCATAGTCGCAACTGGGGTTACGCCCCAACCGGAGGTGTGGGGCTGGTCCTTTTCATTGTTGTCATTCTGGTGGTTCTCGGCCGGATTTGAACCATGCGCAGCAGGCCCACATCGACAGGCGTCATCTCGTGGAAGAGTTGGCGCCTGTTTTCTGTCCGTGCGACGGCTTCTCTCCTGATCGTTCTGCTGTGTAGCACCGGTTCGTCCGCGTATTCGGTTCTCACGCACGAAGAGATCGTAGATCTGCTCTGGGCCGATGAGATCCAACCCCTCCTTCTCAAGCGATATCCGGAACTGTCGGAAGAGCAACTTAAGGAAGCCCACGCCTATGCCTACGGAGGCGCGGTCATTCAGGATCTCGGCTACTACCCATTCGGCAGCAGGGAGTTCAGCGATCTCGTGCATTACGTTCGTAGCGGAGACTTCGTTCGCGAGTTGCTGCTCGAAAGTCGGGACGTCAACGAATATGCGTTTGCTCTGGGCGCGCTGTCGCACTACGCGGCAGATATCGCCGGCCACCCTGCGGTCAATCAGTCCGTTGCGATCGAATATCCTAAACTGCGAGCGAAGTATGGCAAGTCCGTCCGCTATGCCGACGACAAAACGGCACATTTGAAAACTGAGTTCGGGTTCGACACCGTGCAGGTTGCGAAGAACCGCTATGCCTCGCAGCAGTACCACGATTTCATCGGATTCCAGGTATCGAAGCCTCTGCTGGAGCGAGTCTTTCCAGTCGTGTACGGAATTCAGTTGAAAGACGTGCTCACCCACGAAGATCTGGCGGTGGGATCGTACCGTTTTGCGGTTAGCCGCATGATTCCGGAAATGACCCAGGTCGCGCTGCAAACTCACAAGAAGGACCTAATGCGCGAGACGCCAGACTTCGCGAAAAAGAAGTTTCTGTATCGTCTTTCGCGTTCTGACTACGAGAGGCAGTGGGGAAAAGACTATGTGAGGCCGGGGTTGGGTACCCGTATTCTGTCGACGCTCCTGCGATATATGCCGAGAATAGGTCCCTTTAAGGGGTTAGCTTTCAATAATCCGACTCCTCAAACTGAGGATCTTTATTTCAAGAGCATCAACACAACCGTCGACCAGTATCGCGCGTTTCTCGAAGAAGTGCGGAACGACAATCTTGTGCTCCCAAACACCGATCTCGATAGTGGCCAGCCGACCAAAGCGGCGGAATACTCACTCACTGACGAGGCGTACGCAAAGTTGCTGACTCAATTGTCGGAGCGGAAGTTCGATCTGACATCGCCGGAGCTGCGCGCTGACATTCTGCAGTTCTATTCCGACCCCTCAGCTGCGATCGAAACAAAAAAGGACCCACTTCGTTGGCAGCGTGTGCTGGTGTCGTTGGACCAGTTGAAGTCCGCGGAGCTGGTATCGACTGTGGCCGCCAACCCGTAGAACGGGGCACGTCTCGGCAGAAGCGGGCAGACCAGGTTAGCGAACCACCCATTCCTACCTAACTAACGCGCTTTTCCTCGTCGCAAACAAGAAGGGAGCAGTTGAGCCATGCTCCTTAGACAGTGGTCATGAGCGGCGGATCTGCCTCCTGAAAACGAAAGCGTCCAAGACTCTTTCGAGTCGGGGGGACGCTTTGTTGAACAACCCTCCCCCGAGTGTTGCCCAATTCCAACTTAGTTCTCGTAGCGGCTCTCGCCTCAGTCTGTTGCTAGACTCTTCCGTCCTGCATTGCGCAGATGGTATTCTCAATGTGGCAGTCGGCATATGCTTTCCCGCCAATGAGGTGCCGATCGCTTTAGGCGAATGGGATATCTGTAGGATTCGGAAGGATACGGAATCCCGCCAAGTTGTCGAGAGGCCGACGTAGCTCAGTTGGTAGAGCAGCCGATTCGTAATCGGCAGGTCAGCGGTTCAAGTCCGCTCGTCGGCTCCATCTTTTCAAGTACTTGGCACTCCTGTTCGACGGCTGCTTAACCGGCCTACCCGTTCGTGCCATATATGGCACGAGTGAGCCATTTACCGGGTTCGAGGGCAGAGTTAGATTGTCATTGAGCAGCACTTGGGGGAGGGCTGATCAACAGACGTCCCGAGACTCAAATCGAGTCTGGGGCGTTTTGTTTTGTGGGCGAGAATCTTTCCTGGCTGCGCCCTTCGTGCCAGCCTATAGCACGAGCGAGCCATTTACCGGATTTGAGGGCAGAGTTAGAGTGTTCTTGAGCAGCACTTGGGGGAGGGCTGATCAACAAACGTCCCGGGACTCAAATCGAGTCTGGGGCGTTTTGTTTTGCGCTCAACTTTCCTGTCCAGCGTCTTGTCGCTTCCAATCCTTAGCAGGTCTCGGGTAAACTTCTGGCCGCTCTTCTACCGTCCGGGTTTCGATAGTGGTAGATTTGTCCATTCCGCCGTTTCCTGGGTTGCAACCGACGTAGTTCAAGGAGCAGGTCATGCCCGTCCCGTTTGCCCGCCGCGAATTCCTCGCGGGAATGGTTGCCCTGACGGCCGCCAAGGCCGCATCCCGGTTTTCTCCGACTTCCCGCTTCGGCCCAGCCGACGCCAGTTCGCCCTTTCGTGTTTCGGTCATCAACGACGAGATTTCCCAGGATTTCGGCCATGTCTGCGAAGTGGTGTCGAAGGAATTCGGCATGGGCTGGATCGAACTGCGCGGCATGTGGAAGAAGAACATCCTCAAGCTAGACGAAAAAGAAGTGGCGGAGGCGCGCCGCATTCTTGAAAAATTCCAGCTCAAGGTAACGGACATTGCCAGCCCGCTGTTCAAAGTCGACTGGCCGGGCGCGCCCAAATCAAAGTTCAGCGAGGCCAAGAGTTTTGGCGCGGATTTTACTTTGCAGCAGCAGGATGAAGTTCTGGAGCGCGCCATGGATCTGGCAAAGGCGTTTCAGACCGACCGCGTGCGCTGTTTCGATTTCTGGCGATTGGAAGATCAAGCTCCGTATCGCGCGGCCATCAATGACAAGCTGCGGGAGGCGGCCGCCAAGGCCGAGAAGAAGGGAATCATCCTGCTGCTCGAAAATGAATCCGCCTGCAACACGGCAACTGCGGCCGAAGCGGCCAAGGTTCTAAACGCGGTGCAGTCGCCCGCGCTCATGCTGAACTGGGACCCGGGCAATGCCGCCGTTTCTGGCGAAACGCCATATCCGGACGGCTACAATCTGCTGCCCAAGGAGCGCATTGGTCACTGCCATTGCAAAGATGCCGTCAAGAAGGGCAAGGGATATGATTGGGCGCCAATGGGCGGAGGCATCGTCGATTGGGCCGGGCAGTATAAGGCGCTCAAGCGCGACGGCTACCACTACGCGGTGAGCCTGGAAACGCACTGGAGCGGCGGCGGTTCGCCGGAAGAATGTTCGCGCAAGAGTTGGGCGGGCATGAAGAAACTTCTGCAAGAGGCGGATGCGTTGTAAGCAGTGGTCAGCGGCCGGTGGTCAGTGGCCAGTACAAAGCGTAAAGGATGGTTGCTGACCACTGGCCACTGATCACTGATCACTGTCCACTAAAACACGGAGGAAACATGACCGATCAAAGCAGGCGCACATTTCTGAAACAGGCCGCGCTGGGAACCGCAGCCGTGCTGGCGTATCCAACTTCGAAGGTGCTGGGCGCGAACGACCGCGTTCGGGTGGGCATGATCGGGGTGGGCGATCGCGGCAACGATTTGCTGGGGCAAGTTCTCCCATTGCGAGGAGTCGAGCTCGTGGCGATGGCCGATGTGTACAGCCGCCGCCGCGAGCAGGCGAAAAGTAAAGTGCCCGGCATTCAGACCTTCGACGATCACCGCCGCCTGCTCGACATGAAGGATATCGACGGCGTCATCGTGGCCAGTCCGCTGCACATTCACTGCCGCCATTTTCTCGACACGCTGGCTGCCGGCAAGGATCTTTATTCCGAGAAGACCATGACCTGGTCGATTCCGGAAGCCGACAAATGCCTGGCCGCCGCCAAGGCTTCCAAACGCGTCATCCAGATCGGACTGCAGCATCAGAGTTCCGGCGCCCTGGTCGACGCGAAGCAAATGATCAAAGATGGAGCGATCGGCAAAGTCACGCAGGTCGAATCCTGGATGAGCCGCAACACGCCCCACGGCAAGGGGCAATGGGTGCGGCCGGTACCGTCGGACTGCACCGCGCAGAACGTGAACTGGAGCGCGTTTCTCAATGGCCGGCCCGATATTCCTTTTGATCCTTACAAGCTGATCAACTGGCGGTTGTTCTGGGAATTCGCCGGAGGCAACTGCGCCGAGAACATGGTGCACCAGATTGCCTGGATCATGCGCGCGCTCGACCTGCCGCTGCCGTCGGCAGCCTACATGTCGGGCGGGGTGTTCTCCGAGAAAGACGGCCGCGAAGTGCCGGACACGATCGCGGTGACTTTCGATTTTCCTCAGGACATTGTTGTGACCTGGCAGTCGACCTTCAGCAACAAGCATTACGAACTGGGCGACCGCATTCTCGGCAGTGACGGTACCGTCGAACATCACTTCGAAGAGCCGCTGCAGTATTGGCCCGAGAAGACGAACCGTCCCAGCGGCGAGGCCGAGCGCGGCAAGACCAAAGACCAGGATCACATGGCCAACTGGATCGATTGCATCCGCAGCCGCGGCGTTCCCAACGCGCCGCCGGAGATTGGCTACCGGTCGGCGATCGCCGTGCACATGTCGAACCTGTCCTACAAGAACAAAAAGCGGATCACGCTGGAGGAGGCGAAGGCGATCACGCCAGAGTTCGCATGATCGGTGCGGTCGATATCGGCGGAACGAAGATCGCGGTCGGTATGGTCGATGACGCCGGGAAGGTGCTTTCCCGGATGCAGGCGCCCACCGATCCCAATAATTACGCGGACAGCCTGAATCTGATTGCCGGCATGCTGCGTGAAACTGCGCGGAAGGCGGGCGTGGAACTTACCGGCATCGGCATCGGTGCGACGGGGCCGGTCGATCCCATGCGCGGCGAGTTTGGCGACGTCGATTTCATGCCGGGCTGGCGCGGGAAGGGTCTGGTCAAAGATCTTGCGCAGATCTTCAACGTGCGTGTGGCCCTGGAAAACGATGGCGACGCCGCCGCGCTCGCCGAAGCGGGATGGGGCGCGGGGCGGAATCGGTCGCGGCTGATCTATGTGACCGTCGGCACAGGGATTGGTGGCGGAATCATCATTGATGGCCAGCTTTATCGCGGCGTCGACGGCGCTCATCCCGAGGTCGGACACCACGTCGTCGATCCCGCGGGGCCGGAGTGCTCGTGCGGGTTCCACGGATGCTGGGAATCGCTGGCCGCTGGTCCGGCGATGGTGGCGTGGCTTGAAAGCCACGCGCCTGCGGGCTATCCGCATCGCGAGGGGATCACGGCGAAGAAAATTTGTGAACTTGCGCGACAGAGAGATGAAGTCGCGCTGCAGGCGGTCGAACATGAGGCCTACTATCTGGGCTTGGGCCTCGCCAATCTGATCAATCTGTTTACTCCTGACGCGATCGTGCTGAGCGGCAGCGTGATGAGGAGCGCGCCGTTGTTTCTTGACCGCATCCGAGAAGTGATTCGCAGCGGCTGCCGATTCGTCCCAGCGGAGAAGACGCAGCTTACGCTTGCATCGCTGGGGGACGACACCAACCTCATCGGGGCGGCGAGAGTGTGGCACTATCGGTTCGGCTAGCGCTGTCCCGGCGCCAACTCCGCCTTCCAGTTCCTCCTCCAATCTGTTACTGTTTTCAGTTCACTTTTGCAGACGATCTGAGCGAAAGGACTACTCCGCGTGATCGTTGGAGTTCCGAAAGAAAGCTATCCTGGCGAACGGCGGGTTGCGCTGGTCCCCATGGCCGTTCCCAACCTTGTCAAGGCGGGACTTGAGGTGATTGTGGAAGCCGGGGCGGGTGAGCAGGCCGGTTATCCTGACGCGGCCTATGTCGAGAAGGGCGCCAAGATTGTGCTCGATCGCGCCGCCGTTTTTGGCGCGGCTGACATTGTGGTGCAGGTGCTGTGTTACGGCTCGAATGACATCACCGGCAAAGCCGATCTCCCGCTGATGCGCCGCGGTCAGGCGCTCATTGGATTCCTGCGGCCGCTCGGTTCCGCGGAAGTTGTCGAGCAGATTGCGCAGGCGGGCGTGACCGCTTTTTCCGTGGAACTGATACCGCGCACTACGCGCGCCCAGAGCATGGACGCACTTTCTTCCATGGGCACGATTTGCGGCTACAAGGCAACCCTGCTCGCTGCGGAAACTTCACCGCGAATTTTTCCCATGATGACCACCGCCGCCGGAACGATCACGCCCGCGCGGGTGTTCGTGATTGGCGCAGGCGTCGCCGGGTTGCAGGCCATCTCAACCGCCCGCCGCCTGGGCGCCGTGGCCTCGGCCTACGACATGCGTCCCGCCGCCAAAGAGCAGGTGCAAAGCCTGGGCGGACGTTTCGTCGAACTTCCCATCGAGGCGCAGAATGCCCAGGATGCCCGTGGCTACGGCACCGCGCAGGACGAAACTTTCTATGCCCGCCAGCGCGAACTGCTGACTCGCGTGGTCGCGGAAAGTGACGTGGTGATTACTGCCGCCGTCATCCCCGGCAAGAAGTCGCCGGTACTGATCACTGCCGACATGGTGAAAGGCATGGCGCCGGGTTCGGTCATCGTCGATCTCGCCGCAGAACGCGGCGGCAACTGCGAACTGACGCGCACCGGAGAAACGGTGAAGGTGCATGGGGTGACGATTATCGGCGCCATCAACCTGGCCACCAGCGTCCCCTACCACGCCAGCCAGATGTATGCCCGCAACCTCACTACGTTCCTGCTGTACATGGTGAAAGACGGCAAGCTGCAACTGAACCTGCAGGATGAAATCATTCGCGAGACCATGATCACCCACGGCGGAGAAGTGGTGAACGCGCGTGTGCGCGATTTCTTTAAGATGCCGGCGCTCACGCCAGCAGGTGGATAGAAGTTCGCAGGACGCATACACGGTTTTGAAAGGGCGCGGCTTCAAGCCGCGCCGTATTCGGCTCTTTTCTAAAACTGTCATCCTGAGCGGAGCAAGAGTTCGCAAAGCGAACTCTTGCGCAGTCGAAGGACCCCTGCGGCATGTCAAGAATTCGCGCCGTAGCAGGGAGTTCTCAAGATGCTCTTGGCCGCGGTGAGAACGCCTTGCTGTGGTCGTGGCACCGCAGGAGTACAAGGGGGTCCTTCGACTTCCGCTGCTCCGCCTTCGCGGAGCAGCCACTGCGCTCAGGATGACAACGTAACAAGAACGGGGGAGCACATGAGTTCCAACCTGATCGACGCGCTCTACGTTTTCATGCTGGCGGCCTTCATCGGATTCGAAGTCATCCGCCATGTCTCGCCGCTGCTGCACACGCCGCTGATGTCGCTGACCAACGCCCTCGATGCCATCGCAGTGGTCGGCGCGATTGTGCTGGTCGGTGAGAAGAAGAGCACGTTCGCGACGGTGCTGGGCGTGATCGCCATCGTCGCCGCCACCAGCAACGTGGTGGGCGGATTCATCATCACCGACCGCATGCTGCGGATGTTCAAGACCAGCCGTCCGACGAATAAGTAACTGAGCGCAATCATGACCGAGTTTGCCGGAAGCCAGTACGTCATCGAAATCATCTACCTCATCGCCAGCGCTCTGTTCATTCTCTCGCTGAAGTGGATGAGTTCTCCCGCCTCCGCGCGCCACGGCATTTTGGCGGGCGAAATCGGCATGGTGCTGGCCATCGGCGGCACGCTGCTGCGCCACGGGCTCATCGACTACAAGTGGATCATTATCGCGCTCGTGCTGGGCGCGGGCATCGGCATCCCCCTAGGCATGGTGCAGATGACCGCCGTGCCTCAGCGGACCGCGCTTAGCCATGCCTTCGGAGCACTCTGCGTGACGCTGGTCGGCACCGCCGAATTTTATTTGCGCAGCCCGAACGTGCCCAAGTTCATGATGTCGGTGTTGTCGATGGAAGTGATCCTCGGGGGTCTGACCTTCACTGGCAGCCTGATGGCTGCGGGCAAGCTGCAGGAGATCCTGCCGCAACGGCCGATTACTTATAGAGGGCAGAATTTTGTCAATTTACTTTTATTCCTGATCGCCCTCGGAAGCGCCGTCTATCTCGTATTACATCCCGAAGCGAAAATATTCTTCCCGATTATTGTGGGCGTGTCTTTGATCTTTGGAGTTCTGCTTGTGATTCCGATCGGCGGCGCCGATATGCCGACCGTGATCTCGCTGTTGAACTCCTACGCCGGTCTTTCCGCTGCGGCCATGGGCTTCGTCCTTGACTCGAAACTTCTGATCATCGCCGGCGCGCTGGATGGATCCTCTGGCCTCATCCTCTCCATCATCATGTCCAAGGCGATGAACCGTTCGTTCACCAACGTGCTGTTCGGCGCCTTCGGCCAGGTGCAGGTGTCGGCCGCCGCCGGACAGGAAGCGAAGCCCGTGCGCAGCGCCACGCCCGAGGAAGCCGCTGCGATTTTGTCGGCAGCGAATAAAGTTGTCATCGTCCCCGGCTACGGCATGGCGGTGGCTCAGGCGCAACACAAAGTGCGGGAACTTTACGACATACTCACCAAGAAGGGAGTCGAGGTTCGCTTCGCCATTCATCCGGTTGCGGGGCGCATGCCCGGCCACATGAACGTGCTGCTGGCCGAAGCCGATATCCCCTATGACCGTCTCATCGAAATGGACGAAATCAACGGCGACTTCCCGCAGACCGACGTCGCCCTCATCATCGGCGCCAACGACGTGACCAATCCCGCTGCCCGCACCGATCAGTCGAGCCCCATTTTCGGTATGCCGATCCTCGACGTGGACAAGGCGCATACCGTCATGGTCATCAAGCGCAGCATGAATCCCGGCTTCGCCGGCATCGACAACCCGCTGTATTATCTCGATAACACGCTGATGCTGTTCGGCGATGCGAAACAATTTGTCGGCGGGATTGTGCGCGAGTTGGGCGGAGGACATTAGCGTCGTTGGGCGAGAGAAGATGAAACCGTCAATTTGGCTTCGTCAAAACCTCGGAGTAGACTGAGCAGACAGAGATCCACAACCATGGTGCCATCAAACAGTGGGATCACTCGGGACCCCGACGTGCTCGGGGGCACGCCCGTTTTCCGCGGGACACGAGTTCCTTTCCAGGCCCTCCTCGACTACCTGGAAGGGGGACAAACGCTGGACGAGTTCCTCGAGGACTTTCCGACTGTGAGCCGTGACGCCGCCGTTCATGCCCTTGAACACGCCAAGTCGCTGGTCGTCGGCCAATTGGGATGAAACTGCTACTCGACGAGTGCGTCCCCAGAAAATTCAGGAATTTACTGCCTGGACACGATTGCTGCACGGTGCCCGAAGAGGGGCTGCCAGGCAAGAAAAATGGGGAACTGCTGACGCTCGCCGAGCAGTCAGGGTTTGAGGTTTTTCTGACGCTGGACCGGGGCCTCGAGTACGAACAAAACCTGAACGGAAGAATCATTGCGATAATCTTGATCCGTTCTAAATCAAGCCGCCTGGTCGACTTATTGCCGCACAGCCCCGAAATCCTGCGCGCCCTTCGTTCGATCCGACCTGGCGAACTTGTAAAGGTAGGTTGAAAGGAATTCCATACACTATGCGCGCTTCATTGGTTGTTGGCATCCTTCTCTTCCTGGCGTCTTTTGCCGCCGCCCAATCTCAACCTCAACTCAACCTAATGCCCATGCCTGCCAGCGTTCAGCAAGGCACAGGGCAGTTATCGATCAATCAATCGTTTTCCGTCGCCGTAACGGGGAACCACGATGCCTCCCTCGACAGCGAGGTTCGAAGATTCCAAAGTCAGCTCGCGCGGCAGACCGGAATTCCGTTCCGGCCCAAGCCCGGCGCCGCGCCAACGCTGCAGATTCACGCCGACCACGGCCGCCAGACGGTGCAGAAACTTGGCGAGGATGAATCGTACGAACTGACCGTCACCGATTCCGGCGCGAAGCTTGCGGCGCCAACGACGCTCGGCATCCTGCGCGGATTGCAAACATTTCTTCAACTCGTGCAGATCACCCCGACCGGATTCGCCGCGCCCGCCGTCACCATCAAAGATCAGCCTCGCTTCCCCTGGCGCGGCATGCTCATCGACGTCAGCCGTCATTTCATTCCCATCGACGTGCTCAAGCGCAATCTCGACGGGATGGCCGCGGTAAAGATGAACGTCCTGCACTGGCACCTTTCCGACGACCAGGGATTTCGCGTCGAAAGCAAAGTATTTCCCAAGCTGACTGGAATGGGATCCGACGGCATGTTTTATACGCAGGAGGAGATTCGCGAGTTCATCGCGTACGCGCATGATCGCGGCATTCGCGTAATGCCCGAGTTCGACATCCCCGGCCACAGCCGGTCGTGGTTCCTGGGATATCCCGAACTTTCCAGCGGTTCCGGCCCGTATGCGCTGGAGGGCGGCGGGCCCGGGTACATTGACCCGATCATGGATCCCACGCAGGAATCGACCTACAAGTTTCTAGAGAAGTTCATCGCCGAAATGGCCAAGCTTTTTCCCGATCCATACTTCCACATTGGAGGCGACGAAGTCGACGGCAAGCAGTGGGACGCCAATCCGAAAATTCAGGCGTTCATCCACGCTCACGGCATGAAGAACAATCAGGACCTGCAGGCTTACTTCAATCAACGCCTGCAGAAGATCGTAGCCAAGAATCACAAGACGATGGTGGGCTGGGACGAAATCTTGCATCCGGATTTGCCCAAGACGATCATTGTGCAGTCCTGGCGGGGGCAGGAGTCGCTGGCCGCGGCGGCGAAACAAGGCTACAGCGGCCTGCTCTCGTTCGGATACTATCTCGACCTGATGTGGCCGGCGGCGCGGCATTATGCGGTCGATCCCATGGCGGACGCCGCGGCGACGCTGGCTCCTGAAGAGAAGAGCCGCATCCTCGGCGGCGAATCCTGCCAGTGGGCGGAGTGGGTTACACCGGAAAATATCGATTCGCACATCTGGCCGCGCAACGCCGTGATCGCCGAGCGGTTGTGGTCCCCGCAATCGGTCACGGATGTCGCCTCGATGTACACGCGGATGAATGCCGTGAGTCTCGACTTCGAATTTCTGGGCTTGACGCATCGCTCTGCCCGCATGCACATGCTGCATCGCATGGCCGGAGCCGCTGACATCTCTGCGCTGCGCGTGCTGGCCGACGTGGTCGAGCCAGTGAAAGATTACGACCGCTGGAGCGACGAGAAAGGCCCCATCGACTTCCACGCCCCTCTGACCCGCATGATCGACGCAGTCTATCCGGAGAGCGATACGGCGAGATTCTTCGCGAATCTTGTGCAGACCTATATCGCCAGCGGCTACAAAGATCAGGACACGGAAAAGCAGATTCGCATGTGGCTGGTACTCTGGAGCAATAACGACAATCACCTGCACTCGTTGCTGCAGACATCGTCCCTACTGCAGGAAGATGATCCGCTGTCGGCGGATCTGGCAGCTGTGGCCTCGTCCGGTCTGCAGGCGCTGGATTATATCGACAAGAGCCAACCATCGCCCGATTCGTGGAAGACGCAGCAACTCGCTGTGATCACTCAGGCAAAGACGCGCCAGGCCGACATGCTGCTCATGGTGGTTGACCCGGTGCAGCAGTTGGTCGAAGCCAGTGCGGCCGCGCACAACTAGGCCGGAGTTCGCCAGGAATCTGGTCACCACTTGACAACGTGTCCGTTGTGTTCGCGTTACCGATATGATATCATGATATCGAAGTTGGAGGATCCGCCATGGCTCAACTTGTCGTTCGCAACCTTGAAAACGCCGTGAAGACTCGGCTGCAACGCCGCGCCCGGCGCAATGGCCGCAGCATGGAGGAAGAGGTGCGCGACATTCTGCGGAATGCGGCCAACGAAGCGGAGAAGCCAGCGGTGGGGTTGGGGACGGAGATTGCGGCTCTGTTTAAAGGCAAGGGCTACGATTTCGAAGTGGAGGAATTGCGCGGGCATCCGGTGCGCCCGGTCAAGTTTGATGAATAGTTGAGCCATGATTATTCTCGACACCAACGTTCTCTCCGCGCTGATGCGGAATGTGCCTGATCCGAGCGTGGCGTCGTGGATGGACCGGCAGCCTAAGAGTTCCATCTGGACGAACTCCATAACCATCCTTGAGATCCACACTGGATTGCAAATCATGCCGCCGGGGAAGAAGAGAGTTTCGTTGTCGGAAGATTTCGAGCGACTGCTGGACCGGATCGACCATCGAATTGCGGCCTTCGATGAGCACGCCGCTCGATTGGCGGCAGAACTCACCGGCTTACGACAAAAGAAAGGGCGCGTTGGAGAACAGCGTGACACCATGATCGCCGGCATTGTTTTGGCGCATCGCGCCAGCTTGGCAACTCGTAACGTCACGCATTTCGCCGATATCTCCGCGACCGTGGTCGACCCATGGACTGCATAAATTAAGACGCGGCATGGTATTCTATTAACTCCAGCTGCGCACCGTCTTGGCGGAATTCCTCGCAGGTCCTGAAGAAGTTACAAAGAAACCATGCTTTCAGTCAGCAATGTGTCCATGCGCTACGGCGCCAAAATACTGTTCGACGAAGTCTCGACGGCGTTCACGCCGGGCAAGCGCTATGGCCTGACCGGGCCCAACGGCGCGGGCAAATCCACTTTCATGAAGCTGCTGAGCGGCGAACTGGAGCCGCAAAAAGGGACAGTCGTTCGTCCCCGCAAGCTCGGCGTGCTGAGCCAGGATCAGTTTGCCTTCGACGCCTATTCCGCGATCGACACCGTCATCATGGGCAACAAGCGCCTGTGGGCGGCCATGCAGGAACGCGACGCCATTTACGAGAAACCTGAGATCACCGACGCCGACGGCATGAAACTCGGCGAACTCGAAGGCATTGTCGGCGAAGAAGACGGCTACACCGCCGAGAGCGATGCTGCGATTCTGCTGCAGGGCCTCGACATTCCGGACGAGCTGCACACCCGCAAGATGAGCGAGTTGCAGGGCGGACAGAAAGTCCGAATCCTGCTGGCCCAGGCTCTATTCGGGCATCCGCAGGCTCTGCTGCTGGACGAACCCACGAACCACCTCGATCTGGATTCCATTCATTGGCTGCAGGGATTTCTAAATGTCTACGATGGCGTCGTGATCGCCATCTCGCACGACCGCCATTTCCTCAACAGCATTTGCACCCACATCGCCGACATCGACTACGAAACCATCATCACTTATACCGGCAGCTACGACGACATGGTCGTGGCCAAGACGCAGGTGCGGTCGCAGATCGAATCGCAGAATGCGCAGCGGGAAAAAAAGATTTCGCAGTTGAACGAATTCATTGCGCGTTTCGCCGCCGGCACGCGGTCAAGCCAGGTGCAGTCGCGGCGTAAGGAAGTCGAGCGCCTGCAAGTCACTGAACTCGCCCGATCAAACATCGCACGCCCGTTCATCAAGTTTGAGCAGAAGCGGCCGTCGGGCAAACATATTCTGGAAATCGAGCATTTGGGCAAGGGCTACGGCGACAAGCAGGTCATTCGCGATTTCACCGCCAGCATCACGCGCGGCGAGCGGATCGCGCTGATGGGACGCAACGGCGCAGGCAAGACGACGCTGCTCAATGCGCTGTTGGCGAATTCACCGACCACGCCCGAAGCCGAGCTGCGCAAGACCAGCGGCTACGATGGCCCGTTCGTCGATTCCGGCAAGGCGATCTGGGGACATGAAGCTTCGATTGGCTACTTTGCGCAGGATCACCGCAGCCTGATCGAAGGCGGCACAACCGCGATCGAGTGGCTGCATCAGTGGGACGGCGCGGCTGTAACCGAGGAACTGCGCGGAATCCTCGGGCAGATGCTATTCCAGCGTGAAGAAGCGACCAAATCGACCAGCGTCCTCTCCGGCGGCGAGGCCGCGCGCCTGCTCTTCTGCAAACTGATGCTGCAGAAACCGAACGTGCTCGTGCTCGACGAACCCACGAACCACCTCGACCTGGAATCGATTAATGCCCTGAACATATCCCTGCAGCGCTATCAGGGGACGGTTTTTCTGGTCACCCACGATCACGACTTGATCGACGAAGTTGCCACCCGCATCTGGCACTTCGAAAGCGACCACAAAATTACGGACTTCAAGGGCACTTACGAGGACTATCAGGCAGCGGTTGCGGCGGTGTAGACAGACAGCAGATTCCTCCCCTTCGGCTTCGCTCAGGGTCGGAATGACATTCGGTTTGGGTATACAACGCCGGTTGCACCATTTCCGCTGCATGTAAATTAACCAGGTTCTCCACAGACTTTTGCACTGTTTGCTGTTGCGTTTGCTGCCGCAAGTTGAAGATAATGTTCGCGAACGTTCCTTGTAAGGCCGTTGTGTATTACCGTGTACAGCCGAACTGATTTACTGAGGATTCTTCACCTAACGCCGCGCCAGTTGGCCAACTGGGAGCGGAACGGCCTGGTAACGTCTGCCGAAGGCTATTCTTTTTCCGATCTACTGGAAATCAAGAAGGTTCGTGACCTGTGCGCCATGAGCGTGCGGCCGGCGATCATTCGCCAGTCGCTCGACGCCATGCGGAAACAGTCGTCTGGCGTGGAGAAACCGCTGCTCGAAGCCAGTGCGCTGTCGACCGCTAAGCACCGCGTGGCGTTTCGCCACGAGGGCAAACTGCTGGAGCCGATCGCCGGTCAATTTCTAATGGACTTCTCGGCGCGGGAAAAAGTCCTCACCAGCACGCCGGTGCTGCGGTCCGAACCCAGTCCCCGCGAGAACGAGGTTACGTCATGGTTTGCCCGAGGCATCGCCCTGGAGGAAGATCCCAACACGCAGCCTGACGCCATTGCCGCATACCATCAGGTACTCGAAATCCAGCCCACGCACGCCGCCGCTCACATCAATCTGGGCACGCTCTACTACAACCGCCAGGATTTCTCGCTCGCCGAAAGACACTACCGGCAGGCGATTGAAGCCGACCCGCGCTACTCGCTCGCCTACTTCGATCTAGGCAACGTGCTCGACGAGACCGGCCGCGTGCAGGAAGCGATTCAGACCTACAAGACAGCGCTGCAGTTGGCTCCGACCTACGCCGACGCACACTACAATCTGGCGTTGGCCTACGAAAAAGTCCGCGAGCCGCGCAAGGCGCTCAAGCATTGGCAAGCCTACGTCAGGCTCGATACATCAGGGCCGTGGTCGGTGCATGCCCGCAGCCAGATCAAGCGCATCTTGCAGGCGGATGGGCTGAAGTTGGTCTACAAGCGCGGCTAAGGGCTTCGCTTGGTGGTGGGCTGCCTCGAAATGGTGGCAACGGGAGTCGGCGTGAAGCGATTCGACTATGCGATGATTGCCTTTGGTCTGGCCTGGCTCGGCGTGGTTCTGTGGGTAATAGTTTCCAACACAATTGTTCGCGAGATTCGTCCGATCGGTGCAATTGCCGAATTCTTGGACAACTTTCCGGCTGCTGTGCGTTCTTCGATTTTCGTCCTGCTGTGGCTGGTCTTCCTGCTCGGGTGGATAGTGCTATTGATCTTCGGTGCTAGGCCACTTTTCACGCGCAGATCAAACTCTTAAATTCCCAGAAGAATTCATCAGCTGGCTGACTGTTCATTCTCAGAATAACCCGCGGCTTCTGCAGTGCTAAAATTACCGGTTTGCCATCTCAGTACTTCAAGGTGTCCTTATGCCTGAGACCACGCTGCAAGCCGCCCCGCCCGCTCCTCTGACCACGCTCACCGAAGACGAAATTCTTTTCCGCGACAACATCCGCCAGTTTGCTGACGAGAAGATTCGTCCGCTGGTCAAGGAAATGGACGAGAAGGGCGTCTTCGACAAAGACCTCATTCACGATTTCTTTCAGCTCGGCCTGATGGGCATCGAGATTCCCGAGCAGTTCGGCGGAGGCGGCGCGAAGTTCTTCGAAGCGATTCTGGCCGTCGAGGAACTGTCGCGTGTGGACGCATCTTCCGGCGTCATCGTCGACGTGCAGAACACGCTGGTCAACAATGCACTGCTGCGCTGGGGCAATGAAGAACAGAAAAAGCGCTTCCTGCCCAGGATGGCCACCGAGATTGTCGGCGCTTATGCCCTCAGCGAGGCCGGTTCAGGCTCCGATGCTTTTGCTTTGCAAACGCGCGCCGCGCTCCAAGGCGGCGACTACGTGCTCAACGGCCGCAAGCTCTGGATCACCAATGGCAAAGAAGCGGGATTATTCGTGCTCTTTGCCACACTCGATCCCGGCGCGGGGTATAAGGGTATTACCGCCTTCTTGGTCGAGAAAGATTTTCCCGGATTCACCGTCGGCAAGAAAGAAGACAAGCTCGGCATCCGCGCCTCGTCCACCTGCGAACTGATTCTCGAAGACTGCCGCGTGCCCAAAGAGAACGTGCTGGGCGAGCCCGGCAAGGGCTACAAGATCGCGATTGAAACGCTCAACGAAGGCCGCATCGGTATTGGCGCGCAGATGATCGGCCTGGCCCGCGGTGCCTGGGAATACGCCTGTAAATATGCCGTCGAGCGCAAGCAATTCGGCAAAGCTATCTCAGAGTTTCAGGGCATTCAGTTCCAGATTGCACAAATGGCTACCGAGATCGAGGCCGCGCGCCTCATGGTCTACAACTGCGCGCGTATGAAAGACGCGGGCGTAAACTTCGTCAAAGAAGCTGCCATGACCAAGCTGTTCGCGTCACAAGTAGCCGAGCGCGTGACTTCGCTGGCCATCGAGATTTACGGCGGCTACGGATTTACCAAGGATTATCCGGTGGAAAAGTACTGGCGCGACGCCAAGATCGGCAAGATCTACGAAGGAACGTCGAACATGCAGCTGGCGACGATTGCCAAGCTGGTGCTGGGCAAGTAGGGCGTCTGCAGTCCCTGATTATTCGGGATGGAAATGCAGCTCGACGAGCTCTTTCGATTCGGCGGCGGCGGGAACAAATTTCCATTGGCGAATGGCGTCTTGGGCGGCCTGAACCAGCACCGGGCTGCCGCCCACCGGCTCGACCGATTTCACCGTTCCGTCGGTGGCCACTACTGCGAAAACTTTGACTGTGCCGGAGAGGTTTATCTTTTTCGCCATTAGTGGATAGACAGGATCCACTTTTCGGACGAGCTTGCGCACTTCGGTGGAGGATTGCTGGCTTTGGGCCATTCCCGCAAGTCCAACCACGCAGGAGAAGAGAAGAAACAGCGCCAGAATATACCGTATCCGCATGATGGCAAAATCCTGAGACTGATGGAGTCGTGCTTCTAATACTTCCTGAGGACAATCTTAGGAGATAAAGTCATCGCCGAAAAGTGACCGCGGTAACCGCAGTCACGCCAGAAAGGACACATCCTTGCGAGCTGTCCAGCAAGTCGTGGCGGGCGAGCGAGTTGCCGGGGGGAAGGGCGCGCCCTAGAACCAATCCAGCTTACTCATAATGTGCATTGAGTTGCACATGTCCCCGTCCTGCCTTCCCGCCCATGTGCTGATAACCCTCATGACATCAGCTGTTTAGCGATAGTTGTGCTATTGGCTCCTGGGATGCAATTCATTCAGTGCCTGGCAAGCTCAGGCAAAGATCGAGGTGCTACGTGACGACTCTATTTGGGACGGAATCCTTGCCCACCGTATCAGCGACCGACGCTCCGGTTGCTCCCAAGAAGCGCGGCTGGTTGCCGTTGCTGACCGTTCTGTTTCTGATCTCCTACGGACTGATGACGATGCTGATTGTGGAGCAGGGACGGACCATCGAGTCGCAGCGCGCCCTGATTCGCGAGCTGTTCCGCGACAGCAAAGAATTGTCCGCCGTGAGGATGAATGCCGCCCAGGAGGCTGGATCAGGCTCCGCGAAAACCCAGGTTCCACCGGCCCAGCATTTGTCGAGCCAGCACCCGTCAACCCAGGTCCCGTCAACCCAGGCTCCAACCAGTCAGGCCCCGTCTTCCCAGGCAGGACCGCAACGTCGTGCGCAGAACCAGTCGGCCAAGCAGAAGCCAGAATTCCGGATGCCGTCGAAGCCAGCGTTAGAACTGGTGGACGACGTCCGGGTCCTGATCACGATCTAAAGATCGCGATCGGAAAACATGGATGGAAGAAGTAAATTCGCGACCTTGAACATTGCAACGCTGTGATTTCTGTGGATAAGCAAGAGCAAGCCAAAGAGCTGGGAAACGAGCTTCAGGAAAAACCAGCTTTGGGAAGAATACAATGAAGGTCCTGACCCTAGCCTTGTTGTTCAGTCTGCCGGTTGCCCCCTTGGCCCCGCAGAAACCCCTGCGCCAGCCCACCACGTCCAGCCAGGTCGCCAAACACTCCAAGGGCGGACGCTGGTACTTTGCCGCCTCCGGGCATGCCGTGTACTGCTACGGTCCGGTGATGACCGTGCCCGGCGCCAACGGCGACCTGCAACGCGTCGCCACCTTCTGCCGCGACGGCAGCGCCGTTGTCCCGCTTAAAGACTAGGGGCATGGCTCGAGCCGTGCGACCCAGCCGGATTCACCCACGCAGCCCCAGGCTCAGAATACGAGCCGCAAAGAGAATTGCATGAAGCGAGGCGTGGTGATCGTTCCAAGGTACCTGCCGAACTGTGCCGCACCGTAGGAGAGCGAGGGTTGCGCGCCGCGCACGTCGTAGCGCACCGAATTGGTGGCGTTGAACGCTTCCCATTTGAACTCCAGACGCCGCTGCTCGCCCAGCGAGAATTCCTTGGCCACGCCGGTATCGATATCGAACATGCCCTGGCCAATGACGCTATTGCGAACGCCGGATTCGCCCGGCCACTCTGGGCGGTAGGCGCCCAGTGCGGCTGTCGGATCTTTGAAGATGTCGGGGCCACTCACGCCATCCACGATTACGTTCTTGGGGTTGGACGCCACCGGAGGCGGCCCGTTGGGCTCGGCATCGCCTTCGATGTTCCAGTTGGTGGACCACGTGAAACCATTGTCGATGGTGATGGGGAAACCGCTGGTCAGGCGGAAAACACCGGAGACGTGCCAGCCGCCAACTAGTTCGTTGAGCAGCGGGCTTGCACCCTCCACAAACCGCTGGCCTCTTCCGAAAGGAAGCTGGTAGACGAGGTTGGCGTTGAGTTGGTTGTAGGCGTTGAAATCGGAGAGCCCGCGCAACGCTAGCGGATCCCACGAATTGATGACAATCCCGCCGCCGTTTAAGTCGTTGCCCGTTCCGCCGGTTCCTTCATAAGGACCGATTCGTGCGGCGGCCGAGGCTTCGTCGAACGATTTCGAAAACGTGTAGTTGAACTGCCCTTGCAGATTGGCTCCCCAGCGGGCATTGTAGGTCACCTGCAACGCGTTGTAGTCGGAGGTGCCGATGTTGCGCCACGCAAAAAGTGAACTGAACTGGTCGTGGTAGAAGGCATACGGTCCGAGCTTGCTGTTCGGCATCGCGGTACCGAACTGGTTGATGCTGTTCGGCAAATCCAGGTATTTCAAAGTCAGGGTTTCGTTATGGGGGTAGCAGTTCCAGATTTGATAGACGTTTTGTGTGGCAGTCGGATTTGCGGGTAAGTTGCCCGGAGCGCAAGTCTGCGGCGCCGGGTTACCCGACGAGTCAGTTTGGTTTGCGAGTATGTTCTGCGTCGCCACCCCAGCCCAAGCGGGAAAGAGATTCTCGAAAAATGGGATGGGTTGGATTGAGTTGACGTCAGTGCCGGCGGCAGCGATCTTGGAGAGTGCGGTAGCTGCCTGGAAATATCTGGTGTTGCTTGACGGATCGTTCAAGTTCGTGGGCATGCCCATATCCACTTGCATGGGCAACCGCCGGCCGACACTGCCCACGTAGGCGATTTGGAGCGAGGAGCGGGAAGTAATCTGGCGCGCCACGGAGAAATTAAACATGTGCGTATACGGCGTCTTCACCGTCTGGTCGAGGCCCCAGTTGATGGCAAAGGCGGTGTTGCTTGGAGTAGTAGGGAAACCTCCCGTTGGCGCGGGCCCGAACAAACAACCCGCATCGTTCAAACTCGCGCACGGCGCAGGCAGGCAGGACTGGCCGGAAGACGCCGGAGTCAGACAGGTAAAGCGGGGGGCGTTGGCGGCCGTCACCGAGCCAGCGGAGTTTCCGAGTCGCGTGGAGAGGCCGAAAGAGCCATTCTGGTCAAAGCTGTTCACCACGGCAACCCCGAAGTGGTCGTACACAATGCTGTAGCCGCCGCGGACCGTGAACTCGTCCTTTTTGCCGAGAATCTTGGAGACCCAGCCCTCGCCCGTATCGGGCGCCCAGGCCACGGCAATCCGCGGCGAGAAATCCTTGTGGTCCCAGTTCCAGAGGCCGGGACCGTGATTCTTGGGCCCGCCCAGGACGAAAGTAATTTCCCCGGCGTTGTTGGCGGGCTGGCCAGCCGTCGCCAGCTGGGCGCTTTTATTGAACCAGTCCGCGACGTTTTGATTGGTGCAGCCGCCGCTAGCCGCCTCTATGCAAGGTGCGACCTGATAGCCGTTGGTTTCGTAGGGCGGAGCTTCCAGCACCCAGCGCAGACCATACGAGACAGTCAAGCGGCGGTTGACGCGCCAGCTGTCCTGGCCAAAGAACTCGTAGTCGTTGATGGCGTAACGGCGGTTGATGGCCTGGCCCTGGGGAAGGGCGGTGCCGTTGCGCGCGTAATTATAAATGCCGTCCCCTTCGGCAAAAATACCCATTGCGATCGCGATCGCGTTGTCGTAGTTCGGACCGAAGTTGTGATCCACCTGCGGAAAACCATTTAAGCCCGGATCCAACGGGCTGTTGTCGTTGGCGATCCCTCCCGTGTTGAGATAGACCACATTGGTCTGAACGTCGGAGAACGAGTTCAGGTAGCTGATGTGGTTGTTGCGAATCAGAAATAAGTCGGTGCCGAACTGAAACGTGTGATTTCCCCGCGTCCAGTTCAAACTGTCGCTCAACTGGTTGACGGGCACAAACGCAGTCGTAGGGCGAGTGAAGGGAACGAGGCTGTCGATCCCATTCATAAAAACTCCCGGATACACCGAGGTGCCACCGTATTGCTGCCCCTGGCGGATGTAGCCCCAGTGGAAATCATTGATGAGACTCGGGGTGAGGAGTGATGTGAGTCCAATGGTGATGCCCTTGCTGTCATCCAGGAAGTTCGTGGCCGCGGGCTGCCCAGGAAACTGTTGCGATCCCGGTTCCTTGAAGTTCTGCATCTCTCCGCGCGCAAACAAGGTCTCCGAGCCGCTCGATGTGATGTGCCAATCGAAACGGGTAATGTAGGTGTTGAAGCTGCGGTCAACGCTTGGCGCGAAGCGAAACCCCAGCGTATTCGAACCATCGCCAGCGTTGAATTCATTGGCTGCCGGATACTGTTGGAGGAGGCTCAGGACCGCCTGATTGACGCCAATGCCCAACGGGTCCATCCCCTTGATATCGCTAGGCCCGAGCACGTAGTAGCCCTGGGGGGCTGTGTAGTTGTTTCCGTCCGAACCCATTACGCTGTTCCCGGGACAATCCGTGGGCACCGAACATAAGTACTGGAGAACCCCGGCGCGCAGAGTTGCGCTGGGCACGTTCCGCAGTGTGCTGCTGCCCTCGGCGTCGCGCCGCCCTTCATAGTTGGCGAAGAAGAAGAGACGGTTCTTGATGATCGGTCCGCCGGCCGTGGCGCCGAATACGTTGCGCAAAAGCTTCGGCGCCGTATTGGATTGGCCGGCGGTTAACTGGGACTCTTTCAAGAACGGATCATTGGCGCTGAAGATGGTGTTGCGGTTGTACTCGTAGGCCGAGCCGTGAAAGGTGTTGGTGCCGCCCTTAGTGACCAGCGCAACCTGCCCGCCGCTGGAGTAGCCGGAATCAGCATTGGCGTTGGCGGTGGTGACCCGGAATTCCTCCACCGAGTCGGGCGGCGCGTTCAGGACACTGGTAAAAGCGTAACCATTATTCTGGTCGTTGACCCCGATGCCGTCTAGCGTGACATTCGATTGGTCGCTGCGCACGCCATTCACCGCGCCGCTTCGCGTATCTGTCGCTTGATTCGTCTCGGCGGCTCCCCCCAAATACGCTACTCCAGGCTGCAGGCTCAGGAGATAAGCGACGTTACGGTCGGCAATGGGTAATTCCGAGATCTGCGAGTTCTCGAGAACGTTCCCGAGGGATGCGTCCGTGCGATTGATGAGTGGCGCTTCAGCTTCTACCGTGACCTTGGTCGTTCCGCCTGTAACCTGAAGCTTAATGTTGATGGTGGAGGGCAGTTTGACTAGGAGCGTGACGTTGGATGCCACGTAGGGTGCGAAGCCGCTTGCCGATGCCGCCAGCTGATAGCCGCCCGGAGGCACATCCAGGAACTGGTAGAGCCCCGACGCGTTGCTGGTCGCAGTCCGCTGAAATCCGGTAGCTGCTTCCGTCAAAGTGATCTTCGCACCGGCAACGGCCGCGCCAGAAGGGTCAGTAACGTTGCCATTCAGTTGGCTGGTGGATTGCGCCGTCGCCGGCGAAACCAAGAGCGCCGAGACGAGGAGCGTCAACCCTGCGAAGAGCAAAATCGCGCACCTTGCTCCGTGCAGCCTTGCTCCCCGTATGCAAGGAACGCCAAACTGGTACCACCTCTCGTGCTGCCTGCTGCTCGCTTGCTGATGGATTCGCCTCATCGCCATAGCCCTCCCAGGAAGAAGACAACGCTAGGCGAAGACAGTTGAGAATCAATCTCACCTGTGCTCTCCGTGCGCCCGCTTGTGTCTTGCGTTTCCTGCGCCTGTTCCAGGTAAGGATCCAACCCCTCCCCGTCCGAGTGCCGCGGATTATACCTCAAGATCGTACTCACCTTCATTCAGAAAAGTGCGACCGAGGATCGGTTTTTCGTGTCAAACTGCGCGCTTGCGTCCTGCACGGCCCTAAGCGCATCCAATATTGACGCGAGAAAAGTTCACGCGAGAAAAAGGGCTGATTGCATCGCCCCCAGACCACATCTCGATACCGGAGATCCAATGTCCATTCGACCCGTTAAGCGGCTCATCAAATCCAAGCCCACGCTCGAGGGTGCGGGAGTGCATCTCCGTCGCGCCTTTGGTTTCGGCAACACCCACGAGTTCGACCCGTTCCTGCTGCTCGACGATTTCCGCAATGATGTTCCCGAGGATTATCTCGCCGGATTTCCCTGGCATCCGCACCGCGGCATCGAGACCATCACCTACGTCCTGGCCGGAACCGTCGAACACGGCGACAGCATGGGCAACCATGGCGCCATCGCCGCCGGCGACGTGCAGTGGATGACCGCGGGCAGCGGCATTATTCACCAGGAAATGCCCAAGGGCGACGAGACCGGCCGCATGCACGGCTTTCAGCTGTGGGCGAACCTGCCCTCAGCGCAAAAAATGACCGCGCCCCGTTATCAGGAAATCAAAACCACCGAGATTCCGCAGGTGACCGACGATGACGGCACTCATGTCCGAATCGTCTGCGGAAATTTCTGGGGCAAGTCCGGCCCGGTCGACGGAATCGCCACCGACCCTACTTATCTTGACGTTTCGGTGCCTCCCGGCAAGCGGAAAACGCTCCCGGTCGAAGTCACCCGCCACGCCTTTGCCTATGTTTTTGCCGGCGACGGAAAATTCTGTAATGCCTCTGGGCCGCTAGCCGTGCCGACCGAAAGCGTGGGATGGGCCGACACGAAACCGCCCGCCGACGCCGAGAACCGCTCGTTGGTCGTCTTCGATCGCGGCGATGAAGTCGCCGTGCAGGCCGGCGAAGATGGCATCCGTTTCTTGCTCGTCTCGGGCAAGCCGCTGGAAGAGCCCGTGGCGTGGTATGGTCCCATCGTCATGAACACGCAGGAGCAACTCAAGCAGGCGTTCTCGGAACTGGAGCAGGGAACGTTCCTGAAGAAGTAGACTCGTGGAACAGCGGTTCTTTGTGGAAGAGCGGCCCTTTAGGGCCGCGTAAATCGTTTAGAATTCGCGAGGGCTTTAGCCCCCGTGGTCGTCTTCACGCAGGGTGGCTCCTCACCATTCTCCTCGAAAGAATCACCATGCCCGAACTCCCCGAAGTCGAAACCATCGCACGCGGCCTTGCTAGACGCGTCACGGGAGATGTCGTCGACTCCGTCTGGCTCGGCAAAAAAAAAGAGCCGCTAAAATCGCCCGCCTCTGCTATCGCCACAACGCTAGAGCACCGGCGCATCGTAGCCGTTCGACGTATGGGAAAACACATCGTCTTCGACCTCGCGGATAAGAATCCCCGCACACAGACCAAGGCCCAGTGGATCGTCCACCTCGGCATGACCGGTCGCCTGCAAGTTTGTGAGCCGCAATCCGAAGTCGTGAAGCATACCCACGCTATCCTCAGATTGGCGTCGGGCCGAGAGTTGCGCTTTGTCGATCCCCGCCGCTTTGGCCGGTTGAGCGTTGCGCAGGCGGGCAACTTCGATGCCGCCGGTGTCGAGCCGCTGGAAGTGGATGCAGACCGCTTTTTGGCTCTGTTCCGCGGCCGCAAGACTCCCATCAAGAGCGCGCTGCTCAACCAGAGGCTCCTGCGCGGAGTGGGAAACATTTACGCCGATGAATCTTTATTCCGTGCCGGTCTGCGGCCCAGACGCCGAGCCTCGACCATCACCCGCGACCAACTGGCCAAGCTCCTCCACGCAGTGAAAGAGGTTCTGAAGGAAGCGATCGCCCTCGGCGGCTCCTCCATTTCCGATTACGTCGATGCCGATGGCGAAGAAGGCTTCTTCCAACTCCAGCATCGCGTCTACGGCCGCGAAGGCGAGCCCTGTCTCGCCTGCAAAACGCCGATCAAACGCGTTGTGATCGCCGGCCGCAGCAGCCATTACTGCCCGAAGTGCCAGAGATAGAGGCAATCAACAATGCGACCGCTGCCTCCGCAATCTGATAATCTTCTCCGTCATGCCTGACTTTTCCATCGGAGTCGATCTCGGCGGCACCAACCTGCGCATCGCGGCCATCAGCACCGAAGGTCAGCTTCTCGAAAAAATCACGCTCGGCGTGAAAGTCGCTCTCGGCCGCGACCACGTCATCGGCGAAATGTGTGACGCCATTCACCGCCTCACCGAGCAATATCGTGAGAGCGGCAGGTTTGTCGGGGCCGGCATCGGCGTCCCCGGCATCATCGACATGGAAACCGGAATGATGCGCAAGTCCGCCAACCTTCCCGGCTGGTCCGACTATCCCGTGCGCGATGAAATTGAACGCCGCCTGGGCGCCCGCGTCTTCCTCGAGAACGACGCCAACGTTGCCGCGCTTGGCGAGAAATGGCTGGGCGCCGCTCGCGACGTCGACAACATGGCGATGGTGACTCTGGGCACCGGCATCGGCGGTGCCATCATTCTGAATGGGAAAATCTTCTACGGCATGAACGGCATGGCTGGAGAGTTCGGACACGTCACCATCGAGCCCAACGGCGTGCCCTGTGGCTGCGGCAATCACGGATGCGCCGAACGTTATGCGTCCGCGACCGCGGTCGTGCGCATGGCCCGCGAAGCGATCGATTCCGGTCAGGCGCCCGCGCTCGCAAGGGCCGCGAGTTCCGATGCTGAGTTCAGCGCCAAGTCAATTTACAATCTTGCGATTCAGGGAAACGACGACGCCCAACGCATCTTCCACCGTTTCGGCGTGGCCCTGGGGGTGTTGCTGGCAGACCTCGTCAACATCCTCAATCTCGATATGTTCGTCATCGGCGGCGGAGTGGTCAGCGCGTGGGACGCGTTCGCCCCGCCGATGTTCGCGGAATTGCGCGAGCGCTCGCTGGTGTACGCCGCGACCGCGCCGGACGATCTTCTGAGTAAGAAGGAAGGCGCGTCCGCTCAAATTGCGAACTATACGCGGAAGAAAACGATCATCACCCGCGCTCTGCTGGGCAGCGACGCTGGCCTGTACGGCGCGGCCAGAATTCCCGCGTCATAGTCGCCGCAAATTCGATTGTCCGCAAATTCGATCGGTACACATTACTTGGTAGATTTCTTGGTGCTGGTCGAGTTGGTCTGGCTGGCGGATTTTAATTTTTCGATTTCCTTCAGCGTGAGCGATCGAAATTTGCCCGGAGGAACGTCGAGCGTGAGCGGCCCGTAACGGACGCGCTTAATTTTTTCCACGTGATGCCCCACCGCCTCAAACATGCGCCGAATCTGGCGGTTGCGCCCCTCAACCAATGTGACCTCGTACCACGGATTGGCCGCTTCTTTCACCACCTTCACCAGCGCCGGCCCGGTCTTCACGCGTTTCCCGTCATCGGTCGCGATGGAAACTCCCGCGCGCAGTTTGGCAATCGCTTCTTCCTTGGGCGTGCCCGCAACTTTTACGACATAGGTCTTGGCCACATGCGACGCCGCTTTCATCAAGCGATGCGCGAGATCGCCATCGTTGGTCAGCAGCAGCAGTCCTTCGCTGGCGTAGTCGAGCCGTCCTATGGGATAGACGCGGCCCTTTACGCCGTGAATCAGGTCCATGACCGTCGGCCGTTTTTCCGGATCGCTCATGGTGGTGACATAGCCCTTGGGCTTGTTGAGCAAAAGATAGGTGTGCCGCTGCGCCCCTTGCAGAAGCTTTCCGTTGACGCGCACATGGTCCGTTTCCGGATCGGCTTTCGTGCCCAGTTCGGTAACTACCGTGCCGTTAACCTGCACGGCCCCCGAGGAAATCAGTTTCTCCGCGGTGCGGCGCGAGGCGACTCCGGCAGCAGCGATAATTTTTTGCAGACGTTCCAGGGGCATGATGGTTCCACTCAGGACTGGGGCGGAAGAACGCCGTCAGCCCGCCGTTTCTGTTTCCGACACACTCTCGCTTGCCGGTTCCTCGTCGCGACTCTCGGCTGGCTGTGCAGACTCGGCCGCCGGCGACGGACTCTCCGCCGGAATCAACTCCGACTGAAACGATTCGGCCACCAGCTTTTCGAACTCCTCCATGCTGGGCAATTCGTTCACATCCTTCAGTCCAAACCGCATCAGGAATTCTTTCGTGGTCTTGTAAAGAATCGGGCGCCCGATGACCTGCTTGCGCCCCGCGGTCGTGATCAGCTTTCGGTCGAGGAGCGTGCCAATCACGCCGCCGGAATCCACGCCGCGAATGTCATTGATTTCGGGCACCGTAACCGGCTGCTTGTAAGCAATCACGGCGAGAGTTTCGAGCGCCGGCAGTGACAGCCGGATGGGCGGTTTCAAACTCTTGGCGAACGTCCGCACCACTTCGTGCTGTTCGGGTTTGGTCGACATACGGTATCCGCCGGCGACCTGGCGAATTTCGATACCGTGATCGGGGCCGCCATATTCTCCAACCAATTCTTCCAGACACGAGCGGACGCGCGACTTCATTTCTGCCTCGTCCGCCGCTCCTTGGGCGATGACGCTCTCTTTCACGAGTTGGGTCATCTGCTCCAGCGTAATCGGCGTCTCCGCCGCATAGATGATGGCTTCGAGTTGAGCTTTTAAGGACATAGGGATCAGGGATCAGGGATCAGAGGTCAGGGGTCAGCAAACCGGCGAACTGACCCCTGAACCCTAGCCCCTGGTTTTCTACCTCCAGTCGTCGCGTACGGCCGACTGTTCGTTCATGATCTCGTCGAAGTGCATATGCTTGCGGACGGCGATTTCGCCGAACAGTTTTTCCTGCCGCACCTGGATCGCCTGCAGCCGCACCATTTCGAGCAGCGCCAGGAACATGCACACCAGCGCCTGCCGTGACGGAATCCGCATCAACAGTTGCTTCAACCGGATCGGGCGATCCTCCAGCGACAGCCGCCGCCGCAGATAATCGATCATCTGCCCTACCGTGACGGTTTCCTCATCGACATTGAGCACCGGCCGCGTGCGCACCCGCTCCAGCACTTGCTGAAACGTCTTGACCAGGTCGATCACGTCGGCGGCAATTTCCGGCTCAGTGCCTTCCGCCTCCATGAATTCCTTGAGCGACGGATTCGACAGCACTGCTTCTTCGATCTGCTGCTTCTGCAAAAGCATCTGCGCCGCCGACTTGAACTTTTCGTGCTCCAGCAGCCGGTTGACCAGTTCGTTCCGCGGATCTTCCTGCTCCTCCGCCGGAGCATCCGGATCGCGCGGCAGCAGCATCTTCGACTTGATGTGAATCAGCACGGCGGCCATATAGATAAAATCGGCCGCCACGTTTACATCCAGCTCGCGAATCTTCTCCACGTACGCCAGGTACTGCTCCGTGATGCGGGCGATGGGAATGTCATAGATGTCGATATCCTGCTTGCGGATCAGGTCGAGCAGCAAATCGAGCGGTCCCTCGTACACATCGCCCACCGCGACAGCAAAGGCCGAATCGCTCTCTTCCTTCTTCGCCGCGGGCTTGCCAGGCTTCGCGGGAGACGCATCCGCAACGATAGCCCGCGGTGCAGTCGCCAGCGTTTCGTCGACGAGTTTTGCATTTTCCATCATCACATTTTGTACCGTGTCATCCTGAGCGAAGCGAAGGACCTATGCAGCGGGCCTTTTCTGGGTGCCCCATTTCTCGCGCGTTCTTTGCGCGAGAAGTGGCGATTCTTTCCTGCTACTTCAGCCCCTCATACTCCAGCGACATCCCCATCGCCGCGCGCACATCATCCATCGTTTCGCCCGCCGCCTTGCGCGCCCGCTCTGTGCCTGCTTCCAGAATATCCCACGCCAGCCGCGGATTCTCCTCGAATTTCTTGCGCCGCTCCTGCATCGGATTCAGCAGCTTCACCAGCGCATCGGCAGCCCATCCCTTGCACTCGATGCAGCCAATCCCCGCCGACCGGCAGCCTTCATTCACTTTAGCCATCGTCTCTTTGCTGCTGAAAATCTTGTGCAGATCGCCCACCGGACACACATCCGGATTGCCGGGATCCGATCGCCGCACCCGCGCCGGATCGGTGACCATCGTCTTCAGTTTTTGCCGCACGACCGGCTCCGGATCGGTCAGCATGATCGCGTTTCCGTACGACTTCGACATTTTCCGCCCGTCGGTTCCCGGTAACTTCGCCGCCGGAGTCAGAAGCGCTTGCGGCTCGGGGAACACATATCCCGGCCTGCCGTAGAATCCATTGAACCGCCGCGCAATTTCCCGCGTCAGTTCTACGTGCGCCACTTGATCTTCCCCCACCGGCACCACGCCCGCCTTGTAAACCAGAATGTCCGCCGACTGCAGCACGGGATATCCCAGGAATCCATAAGTCCCCAGGTCCTTGTCCTTGATATTCTCCCGCTGTTCCTTATAAGTAGGCACGCGCTCCAGCCATCCCAGTGGCGTGATCATGGAAAACAGCAGATGCAACTCCGCATGCGCCGGAACGTGCGACTGGATAAAAATCACCGACTTGTGCGGATCGAGGCCCGCCGCTAGCCAGTCGAGCGCGACTTCCAGCGAATTCTCTTTTATGCGGGAAGTGTCGGCATAATCGGTGGTGAGCGCGTGCCAGTCGGCCACCATGAAAAAACATTCGTACTCATCCTGCATGCGCACCCAGTTCTGCAGCGCTCCCACATAGTTTCCCAGGTGCAGCTTGCCAGTCGAGCGCATGCCACTGAGCACGCGTTTGCGAGATTGGGAAGAAGAAGGCATTTTCTATGAGGCCGTGCGCCGTGAAACCCGGCGGGAGGATGCACAACTGCCTTTACAGATCAGGTGTTGAAGTGTCATGCGGGGCTAATTTTGATACTAACACGCGAAAACCACATTCGGCTTCCGGCTAACGGCATCCGGCTTCCGGAGGCATCACCCACGCGATCAACCCCGGAAGCCGAAAGCCGGAAGCCGGATGCCGGATGCCGCCATGCTTTATAATTCGCGCCACTTCTTGAACAGAACCTCGTGAACACACTTGCCCGCCAACTCCGTTCCACCGATTACTTCACTCTGGGCTGGGGAACCATGGTGGGCGTCGGCTGGCTGGTCATCATGGACGACTGGCTGCTGCGCGGCGGCGCTCTCGGCGCACTTCTCGGCTTCGTGATCGGCGGCGCTCTCCTGTTGCCCATCGGTTGGGTCTACGGCAAGTTGGTGGTTGCCATGCCCGACGCCGCGGGAGAAATTGCCTACACCTCCGCGGTCTTTTCGCGCCCCGTCAGCTTCGCTACTGGATGGATGATGACCCTCGCCTATTTCATCGTGTGCCCGTGGGAGGCCGTCGCCGTCGGCCGCATCGCCGGCTACATTGTGCCCGGCCTCGATTCGATAGAACTCTACCGCATCGCGGGGCGCCCGGTTTATCTCCCGCACCTCGTCATCGGACTGGCCCTGACCGCGCTGCTCACGGTGTTGAATTATCGCGGCATTCGGCTCAGCGCCACGTTTCAAAACTGGACCAGCTTCGGCACGCTCGCGCTCTTCATCCTGTTTGTGGCGCTTGGCGTCAGCCGAGGGTCGGCCGCCAACATCCGGCCGCTGTTCACGCACACTCCGTTGATCTCGATTCTGCTGGTGATCCAGATCGTTCCCTATTTCATGACCGGCTTCGAGTCGGTGGGCAAGGCGGCGGAAGAGGCCAGCCCGGACTTCCGCACCCGAGGCTTTTTTCGCGCCATCTGGATGGCGATCGTCGTGGGCATTTTCTTTTACGCCAGTATCGTGGCCGCGGTCGCATACGTCGCGCCCTGGCGCCAGCTGACCGGCGAGAAATTCATGACGGCGGTGGCGTTCCAGCAGGCAGTCGGCTCGCGCTGGATCGTCGACATCATCCTCGCGGCTGCCTTGCTTTCGCTCTTCAAGTGCTTCAACGGAAATTTTGTGGCCGCCAGCCGCTTGCTCTTCGCCTTGGGACGTCGTGGTATGGTCGACTCGCGCGTCGGAACCGTCCACGCGATTCATCAGACTCCATCCGCGGCGGTTCTCTGTGTTGGCCTCGCCACCGCGGCTTGTATGCTGTTGGGCGACGCGATCCTGGTTCCGATCACCGAAGTCGGATCGGTGGCCTGCGCGTTCGGATGGTCGGCCACCTGCGCCGCCTGCCTCGCCTTAGGGCGCGCCCGGCCCGGCGCGATTACACTGTCAGCAGCCGAGCGGGCCGTAGCATGGTTCGGGCTGGCAGTCGGAATCGCGATGGCCTTGATGAAACTTGTCCCGCTCGTCCCCGGCCATTTCACGGTCTACGAATGGATGGCCCTGGGTGTGTGGATCGCGCTCGGAGTCGTCGCAGCCACGGCAGTTCCGCAGCGTGGAAGAGCGGCCCTTGAGGGACGCGTAAAGCGTTAAACAGTTCTTAAGAACTTTAACCCACGAGGGTACGATGAACGATAACATCAAGATCACCTGGCCGAACGCAACCCACATACTCATCTTCCTCGCATTCCTGCTGCTCGCTTCGCTCGCGCTCGGGCAAACGCCTGCCTTCGACATCGTCATCACCAACGGCCACATCATCGACGGCACCGGGTCTCCCTGGTATTCCGGAGACCTGGGCATTCGCGACGGGCGAATCGCCGCCATCGGCAATCTGGCCGCCGCATCGCGCAAACGAACCATTGACGCGGGCGGCAAGGTCGTGGCGCCGGGGTTCATCGACATGCTCGGCCAATCGGAGTTGACGATGCTTGTCGACCCGCGTCTGCCCTCGAAGATCTATCAGGGAATCACCTCTGAAGTTACGGGCGAAGGCACTTCGGTTGCTCCGCTCAACGACGCGCTTATCCAGTCCGGACGCAACCAATACGATTACTACAAGCTCACTCCCGACTGGCGCACCTTCCGTGAATACTTCGCCCGCCTCGAGAAGCAGGGTATGGGAATTAACCTCGCGAGCTATGTTGGCGCCACGCAAGTTCGCCGCATGGTGCTGGGCGACGACGACAAGCAGCCCACTCCAGAGCAACTGGCGCAGATGCAGGCGCTAGTGCGCGAAGCCATGAACGACGGAGCCGCGGGCGTCTCCACCGCACTCCAATACGCGCCCGCACCCTACGCGAGAGCGGAGGAGTTGATCGCTCTTGCCAGCGAGGCCGGAAAGTTGGGCGGCATCTACTCCACGCACATGCGCGACGAGGGCGACGCCGTTCTGGAAGCGATCGACGAAGCCCTGCGCATCGGACGCGAAGCGAACATTCCAGTCGAGATTTGGCACATCAAGGTTGCAGGCAAAGATAACTGGGGACGCATGCCGGAAGTCGTCGCGAAAATCAACGCCGCCCGCGCCGCCGGCGCCGACGTCACCGCCGACACCTATGCTTACACTGCGTGGTATAACGATTTTTCGGCGTTCATCCCGCCGTGGGCGCACGACGGCGGAACCACAAAGCTCGTTGCGCGGCTGCGGGACCCGGCGACGCGCGAAAGAATCCGCAAAGACATGCTCACTCCTTCTAAAGGCTGGCAGAACGAGTGGGAGGAAATTCCCGGCCCTGACGCCATCATGATCGGCGCGGTCGAGAATCCAACGTTGCTGCCCATGCAGGGCAAGCGGCTCTCAGAGATTGCCAAGCTGTGGAACAAAGATCCCGTGGACGCGCTCTTCGACTTTCTCATCCAGGATCCATCCACTGGAGTCGCCGTCTTCGGCATGTCGCAGCCCGATGTGACCCTCGCGCTGCAACAGCCGTGGGTCGCCATCGACAATGATTCCGAAGGCACGTCACCCGAAGGAATTCTGGGCCAGGCGCATCCTCACCCTCGCGCCTACGGAACGTTCCCCCGCATCCTCGCGAAGTATGTCCGCGAAGAAAAAGTTCTGAGCCTGGAAGAAGCGATCCGCAAGTTCTCGGCGCTGCCGGCGCAGCGCATGCGTCTGACCGACCGCGGCGTTCTCAAAGCGGGCATGTGGGCCGACGTAGTGATCTTCGACCCCGCGACGGTGCATGATCGGGCGACGTTCGACAATCCCAACCAGCTTGCCGAAGGCATGGAATACGTGCTGGTGAACGGCGCGCCCGTGATCGACCAAGGGAAAATGACAGGGGCTCTGCCCGGCAAAGTGCTGCGCGGCGCGGGGTACGTGCCTTAGAAACGCATGCCCCGGCGGAATTCAGGGAATCTCAAGAGCGAGTCGGACCCCGGCTTCGATCCGCCGGAGCGTCGTGGAAGACAGCCGGCCCAGAGGAGGATAGACGACGACCTGTTTGTCCAAGGTTGTGACCTGATCGCACTTAGCCCACGAATCGCGGGCGAGTCCGCCGTCACCGGCTTCAATGGCAACTCGCAAAGCGAACCGGCCATGATGAACCGAGGTGATCGGCACGACGCAGACGTCAAGGGCATGCCGGTTCAACGCGTCATTTGAAATAATCAAGGCTGGACGGTTCTTGTCCAGGCGCAGCCAGTAGACTTCGCCCCGCTTCGGGTACCAACTTGGAACTTTCGACATTCTCAGCCTCGGGACAAGGCCTGCTTAGAGGCTTTCTGGTATGCGCCCCGCTCGCGGCCAGAATCAGCCTTGTCGTTTGCGAAGAACTCCGCAGCCTCCAGTTCCAGGCGTTCGCGGCGTTCCAGTTCGAGAGCCCGCTTCAGAAGTTCATTCACGCGTTTGCTGGTTGACCCGGGGCCCTTGGTGCTTGCGATCTCGGCTAAGATTTCGTTGCTAATCGTAAAGCTCTTAGCTTGTCTCATATGAGTAATCATATCATTTCGAGCATGCCAGACCCAAGGTCAAAACTACGGCTTCAGCCTCGCCTGTGTTTCAGAACCCGGTGCATGAATAACGCGCGGCTCCGCCAGGGTTCCGCTGATCGCATACACCGGGCCCGCACCGCCGTTCTGATTTTTCGCCAGCCGGAAATCGAGTTGGCCCTTTAACGACGCGTTCCCGCTCAACTGAAACTTTCCTGCCGCGGAATCGAGCCGGGCGTCTTTCATCTCGACCTTGCCCTCGTTCAATCGCGCCTGGCCGGTGAAATGCGTGAACCGGAACGGCGCACCGTCTTCCTCCAGAGCGATGCGGGGCAAGGTCCCATCGCTCACCTCAAACTGAAGCGTGCCGTCGGCCGTCGAAAACGAAGTCCAGAACGATGTCGAAGACGAAGTCCACAGTTCCGTCGGGCACGGTCTCTTCACCTCGTAACTCGCATTCGCAGTGCCCGTAATCCACGCTTCCTTCATCGAATCTGCCACGCTTACCAGGGAGACTCCGGTGAGGCTCCCGCTGCCATTGCAAAGCGCCGGCTGCACGCTGAAGTCTGCCTGCCATTGGCCGAGATGCTTGCCGCCGAGAAAATCCGCGGTCAACTCCGAGATCTGCAGTTTTCCCGTGTCCAGGCTCACCTTCGCGGATACCCGCGTCGCCGACAGACTCTGCAGCTGCAGGCGGTCTGCAATCAATAGTCCGGAGGCGCGCACACTCGCCAGAAACGACGGCCCCGCCTGCGCGCTCGATTGCAGAACGCGATACCACGGCCGTTCCTTCGGATGAGGGCTTATCCAATCCCTTAGACCGCCGAGCGCGATCTGGTTCGTGTTCAGGATAAAGTGCACCTGGCATGCGCCGGGAGTCCCGCAACCGCGTGGCATCTCCAAAGAGCCGGTCCACGATGTGTCTGCCGCCTTGGCGTTCAACTTTCCGACGTGAACTTCGTCGGGCAAAAGCTGCATGTCCGCCGAGATAATCTCGACCGGTCCGCCAGCGCCGCGGACGGCGACGCGAACGTCCCGCAACTTTGCCGTGCCGGTTACTTGCGATCCGGTGAAGCCTGAGGACGTGCCGTTGCTCCGTTCAGCCCACGAGCCGGCGATTTGCAGATCAAGCTGTGCCATCCCTTCCGCGGCCGACTGCAGCGCCGCAAGCCCGAACATGCGCGCTATCCGCAGAGACTTCGCAATGTCGGCCTCCCCCGCAACCTCAAAGTTGTAACCGCCGCGATCGACCCAGCCCCGCGCCGTCGGAGCGACGGTGCGTCCGATCCCAACTGGGAAGGGTGCGAATTCAACGTGCGGGCTGTCCGGAACACGCATGCCGGGCATGACCCTGCGAAGGCTCAGCTTGCGCGTTGACGAATCTCCAACCGTAAGCAAGAAGGGAACTGTCTCCGGTCCAATCTCCGCCTTGTTCGTGGTCGAGGCTAGACGAAAGTCAGCGATCTCCCCCCGTCCCTCCAACTGAAGCTTTGAGCCGGCGGCCTCGTCGATCCGGAGATTGCCTCGCACCGTTCCGCCCGCCACCAGATCCTCCGGCAAATTCTTCTTTGCCCGCTCGATGAGAAGCGCCGCCGCACTCGCGGGTACGTTCTCAGCCGTGAGCACGAGCGCGTAGCTATGACTTCCCGGAAGCCCCATGTCTCCCGTCAACGTGATCGACCCGCTTCCCACCGGAGCGCTGCACAGAAGACTGTGAACCGCGTGATTGAGCGAACTGTATTCTCCATCGCAATGGGCCGCCAAACGCAGAGCCCGGCCGCTCGTAATGTCGTAACGCCGGAAATCCTGGATCGAGCCGTTGCTCGTCACCTGTAGCTTGGCCGGGGTTCCCGCCAGCGTCACATCCAGCTGTACTTCTCCCCGCCAGCCCTGGTCGTTGCCCGTGAAGAATTTCGTGAGCTGCCCGAGTTGCGCGCGGTTCCACTCCAGGCTGAACTGCAGCGGGGTTTCGCGCAGAGCGTCGGCGCGCTGCCATTTGCCGCTCAGCTGCAGCAGGCCGGTGTCATTCAGGTTCAAATCGGTGCGAAACGGTTGTGCCTTCAGCCGCACGCCCCAACTATTTTCCGAATCCTGCCATAAGGAAAAATCCGCATTGGTCAGGGCGTAGGGCTTTTTCTCGGGGCCGCTCTTGAAATTGATCCGCGCTGACGTGGCTTCAATGTAAGGAAATCCCGGCCGCGGTTCCGACTTCGCCTTCGCTGTGGGCGCCAGCGGGATGCGGGCCGTGCGCTCGAGCAGCGCTTCCAGGTTCCAGCGTCCGCTCTCCGCGTGCACCAGATTCAGGCTGGGCTCGGTCAGGTCCAGTCGCGCGATTTCCAGGCGCCCGCGCAGCAAGGAAGTCAGACGAAGGTCGGCCGTAACTTCGCCGGCCCTCAACATGGGTTCGGCTCCGAACGCCGGGTCGTCATAGACCACCAGGTTTTCCAGATCGAATCCCGGCCGCGGAAGCAGTCGCAGGTGAACCGATCCAATGTCCACCGGACGGCCGACTCCCGAACTGATGGAAGACACGATCCGCGATTTCAAACGGGAAGCGCCGGGACGAAGCAGAAACAGCACCAGCACGATCAATGCTGCCGCCGCTACGATTCGCCGCTTAGAGGAGAAGAGCTTCACCGCGCCCTTACTGGATGTTCGAGGGGCCTGAGATTCATCGATCGAACCATCGTCCGGCAAACTATCGCACAAACAGGAACGTGCGCTTCCACCGGGTTTCATCGAAAAAGTGCAGGATCACCTTGCCCAGGAATAAAATTCGATCGCCCCATGCGGTCTTCTGCACTTGATCCGCCGGCGTTTCAAACGACCAATAAATGAACATAGGACGCCCGATGATGTTTTCCCGGGGGATGAATCCCCAGTAGCGGCTGTCAAGGCTCACGCCGCGATGGTCGCCCATGGCGAAGTACCGGTTCGGAGGCACCACCAGATCGTCCCCTTGAATGTGCGACGCCAGGTCTACTGACCAGTCGGCCGAAAGACCATCCCCGTCAGACGGCGGCACGGATGGGAAACTGTTGCGGTAGGAATCCAAAGAATTGTCCCGGTCATGCAGCACGTAAGGTTCGTCCAAGGCTATGCCGTTGCGGTACACGACCCCATTGCGCAAATGAATTCTGTCGCCGGGCACACCGATGATCCGCTTCACCACGTACATCCCCGCCGTTTGCGGGTCCGGGTGCAGAAAGACGACAATCTCGCCGCGCCGCGGATCGCGATACGGCAACAGCGGTCCCACCCACGAAGTCTCGGGGGCAAACTGGACCCGGTTCACGAAAACGTGGTCGCCGATCACCAGCGTGTTCTCCATCGAACTGGAAGGAATTTCAAACGCCTGCACCACAAACGTGATGATGAACAAGCCCGTCACCAGCACCGCCGCCAGCGAAGAGAGAAACTCGACCGTAGTCTCCTTCGGTTTCTCTTCCGCGACGTTGTTCTCCGGCTTGAGTTCTTTCTTCGCCACTTTGAATGTTCCCGTGCCTATCGAACTTTGCTGCTCAAATTTCACGGCCAGCGCCGCCGGCCAGTTACTCAGTGTACCAGCCGGAGAGTGCGGTTCCAGCGCGTGATCTGAAAGATGTGAGTGATGGCGTACGCCATGTGATACAGCCTGCCCGCGACCGAAGCCGAGGGGTTCCGGTCCCAGTCCTGCACCGACCAGTAAATGACCAGCGGTCTTCCAATAATGTTTTCCTGCGGCACGAATCCCCAATAGCGGCTGTCCAGGCTGTCGTCGCGGTTGTCGCCCATCACGAAGTAGTGTCCTTCCGGAACAATGAGCTGGCCGTCCACCACCAGCTTTTGCATCTGCAGCCACCACTCCCCCTCGAGCCGTCTCGCGGCGATGTCCACTCGGGGAAAGTTATCGCGATACAGGTCGTTGAGGGGCTCGACGAATCGCACGTAGGGCTCGTCGAGAGTCTTGCCGTTGATCAAGACTCTTTTGTTCACCATCCGAAGGTGGTCTCCCGGCACGCCGATCACGCGCTTCACGAAGTGCTGCTGCGGGTCCACCGGATAATGAAACACGATGATATCCCCGCGGTTGATCTTCTGGTACGGCATCAGATGGTTGCCCCCTACGCCTCCCCCATAGCAGAGCTTGTTCACCAGCAGATAATCCCCGATGAGCAGCGTGTTCTCCATCGATTCCGAAGGAATCTGGAACGCCTGCACAATGAAAGTGATCACGAAGATCGCAATCACCACCGTCCCCATCAGCGATTGCAGCGAACTGACCACGTCGGCGCTGAGAGTAGCGTCGGCTCGGCGGTCGGGTGAAGGGACCGAAGCGACAGGCGAGTCGACCGGCGCCGCCGGCGGGGCGATGGGGCCCTGGGGCTCGACAGTATGCGGCTCGGCGATAGGGAGGTTCGGAGAATTCATGAAAATCTACTGATCTGCCTGATCCAAGGCCCGTGCTGCCGCTCGCGCCTCCCCGGCTTTCGAACGGGAAGCCAGGAACGTCAGCAACTGCCGCGCTGCATCCTGCTCCGCGGTTTTCTTGGTCGAGCCCTGCGCGCGCCCCACAAACTCCGCGTCCTTGTTGTTGTTCTTGGTGTGCAGCCGGGCCTCGACCGTAAACGTCTTGCTGTGCTCCGGACCCGCCTCCTCCACCAGAACGTATGCGGGCTGAGGCAGCCCCAGGCTCTGCACCGCTTCCTGCAGGGCAGATTTGAAATCGGTAACCGGCAACGTGCCGCCGCCGCGCTCCATCCGCTCCAATTCGGGCGCAATCACGTTGCGCAGAACGAATTCCCGCGCGACCTCCAGCCCGCCATCGAGATAAATCGCCGCCAGGATCGCCTCCAGCGCGTCCACCAGCAGCGCCGTCTTGCCCCGCCCGCCGCTCTTTTCCTCGCCTCGCCCCAACCGCAAATAATGGCCCAATTCCAGCTGCTGCGCCACGCGAATCAAATGCCGCTCACTTACTAGATGCGCCCGCAGCTTCGAAAGTTCGCCTTCGCGAAAATGAGGAAAGCGCTGGAACAGTTCCTCGCTCGTCACCAGCGCCAGCACCGCATCCCCCAGAAATTCCAGCTGCTCGTTGTCGCTCACTTTGTACTTGCTGTCGCCGGCCTGTTGCGCTTCCTGCTCGCGCGCTTGCGAACTGTGCGTGACCGCCTGTTCAATGACTGCGCGCCGCCGGAAATGGTAGCCCAGCCCCTGTTCCAGCGCCGTGATTTCCCGTTCCTTCATAAGTGGGGACAGCCGCCCTCGGCTGTCCGGCGAGCGCCGCTCGCCGCATTCTGGTTCAAACCGAAAGGCCTGCTAGTCCTCGATTTAGTTCTTCGGTGGCGCACTCTGCCCTGGCGCGGTGCCGCTGCTCAGCTTGGTCAGGCGATCCTTCTCCTCGCGTGCCGCTTTGCCGACACCCGAGTCTGGCCGATCTTTGGTCAGGTCCACCGCCTGGTCGGCGTATTTCATGGCTTCCGGAACTTTGTTCTGCATGTCCAACGCGACGGCCAGCCGGAGCACCGCGATCGAGTCCGGCGACTGCGGAAGCGCATCAATCGATTTCCGCAAATCCGTCTCCGCCTCTGCCCAATTCTTGCCGTCGGACGCCAGTTTGCCCAGCACTGCATAGGCCTCAGACCGCAGAAAACCCTTATAGTTAGCCAACTGTTCAGGCGGATAACCCGAAGACGGAATGTCGGTATCGATCGTTACCAATGCCCGTTCGGCATCTTTCTTCGATTCCGCCACACGTTGATCCCGATCCAGGTCCGTGTCGCGCGTCCGTTCCGCAATCACTTGCGCTACTCCCACCAGGGCCTCGGGGTCGTCGGCGTCAAAGGTCAGAGCTTTCTTCGCTATCTCCAACATTTTGTCGGCGTTGTTGGCCGCGTAATACTTCTGCATCGCCGACTTGTACACCATCACCTTCAACTCGCTGTCGGGAAACTTAGTGGCGAAATCATCGGCCGCCTTTTCCGTGGCCGCAGGATCGGTTAGGGCTACGGCCGCCTTGTACGCCTCAAACTCGGGCGTCGTCTTGGCTGCCGGCGCTCGTTTTCCCGCAGGCGCGGCCGTTTGTCCGGCGGCTGGCGCCGCCTGTCCGGTCGCAGGTTTGTTGCTGCTCTGCCCGAAACTCCAGGCGCACATGTCCAGCACTGCCACCACCACGATGATGATCGCTGCTCGCTTCATGCGTTCTCCTAAACCCAAAACTTTCTGATTGCCATCGACCCATCCAGTCCGCAACCGTGCATTCTATCGCAGCGACTGATCCCATCCGCAGGTATTCCTGAAAGCTGACGGCTGCCAGCTGGGCTGTTTACTGTGGCTTCACTGGAGGCTCGTAGGCCTGTTGCAGTCCGCGCTCGGCCGCTGCCTTTACCTCCGGCAGCTCCGCTCCCGTGGTCAACGCCGCCCGGTACTCGTTCAGAGCCGCCTCGCGGTCCTCTTTCATATCCAGAATCCGGCCCAGATACACATGCGACCAGGCCACAACCTTAGGATCTTTGGTCTCCTGGATGGCCTTCTGGAAATTCACCAGCGCGCCTTCCCGATTCTTGTTGGCTACCGCCACCTGCGCCAGGATGAACAGCGCCCGCCCCTGATCTCCAATTTTCTTGTCCAGAGCCTGCTGCGCCAGTTCCTGCGCGCCCTTGGGATCGCCCGCCGCCAGCCGCTTCTCGGCCGTCGACAGCAGACGCCGGTCCTCCAGCCGCGACAGTTGCACCAGTTCCGGCGCCGAAACCTGCACATACTGTATTTCGTTCGCCGCCTTCTCCTGCGCCTTCAAATCGATATTCTCTAGGATGTCCGCATACGCGGTCCGCAGCCCAGCTGGATCTTTCTCGAACGCAAGGAGGGACGTATAGAAATATTTCGTCAGGATATATCCCTGCTTGACCGCGTCATCCACTGCCTGCAGGCGCATTGCCTCCGCGGTTTGCTTGGTTCCGGTGGTTCGAATCTCAATCGCCCGCACCAGACACTCGGTCACCAGCAATGAAATGTCGCTCTTGAAACTGTCTTCCAGCGGCGCCCGCTTCACCGATTGCAGCAAAGGTTCCAGCCGCTTGATCGAGCTGAAATGTTTATCCGCCAGCGGATCGAGCAGGTAGTGCAGGTAGGTGTGCCGGATCTGCGGCATCTTCAGCGGATCGGTCGAGTTCGGGTCCGGCGAGGGAAACACGACTACGTCGTAGTCGGTACCGTAATTGCGGGCGTTGGCTTCATTCGGATCACCCATGAAGTCCAGGTAGACCGTGAACGTGCGCCCCAGATATCCCCCCGACTGCAGTTTCAAGTAGATGTCGGTGTCGAACACCATCTTCGCCAGCGGCACGTGATAGCGCTCCACTAGCGCGGCATAGTTCGCCCGGTGCCGCTCCCAGATCGCGTGCAGTCCGGCCTTGTCGTAGAACGGCTCCAGCACCTTGCTGAACCCGGAAATGAGCACCGCATCCGGAGGCATGTCGTCCTCCTTCACCCGCGGAAGAAACTGCGGCGGCCCCTGCAAATACAGCGCCAGCGACACGTATTGAGAAAGATCGTGCGCCTCGTCCCTGCCGCGGTTCCCCGCATACCAGGCGCACATCGAAGTCATGGCCGCCTGCGCGTCGGCGGAGTTCTTCAGGTTCTTTTCCACCTCGGCGCGGATGTTGAGCCGCTGGGCGTCGGAAACGTTCAGACCCACGTTGTAGCCGCAGGTATTCATCGCCGTCAGCACGGCGAACAGGGTTTCGCTGGTATCCAGCGTGATGGGATTATTGTTGTCCGCCAGACACGCCGGCGCCAGCAGCCCAAGAGCGGCCGCCACCGTCAAACTTCGAAACCCGCCTCGAAGCCCACATCGAAGCCAAAAACCCAGAAGACGACTCAGGAAGAAACGACTCAGGAAACCCTCCCGCACAATGGCCACATCGTTACTCCTGGCCACTAGCGACGACGACCATCCTTAAGATAGGCGGAGAACACCATCCAGTTTACGGGCTGGGAAGCGGAGGGTCAAACGCCGCGTGGCCCAGGCTTTGGAATATTGCTCGCATCACAAAACCGTGGGTGCCCCGTCCTTCGCGCTTTTTGCGAAGGGCGGGAGTCGGGACCGTTTGCACAACGCGGGCTAGTTATGCCGCAGGAGTTCGAAACGAAATCTTCGTCCAGCCCTCATTCACTCGCACCGGCCCCACTTCGTCCAAGAGATAGAAACGATAGCTGCTCCAGCGCCACTCCTCGGGCGAGTTCACCAAACCCCGCTTTACCGGATTGCGATGCATATACCTCAGCTTTTCCATCCGTTTCTTGGTCGTCCACACGTTGAAGTCGTAGAAGCGGGCCTGCCAGAAAGGCGTACGCAGAATCGCGTCTGCGAACAGTCGCTGCTGATGCGCGTCCGCCCTCTTTTTCTTGGGCAGCAAAGCGCGCGCGGTGCGCTGCTTTAACACCTGCATCACCGTGGACGGAGTTCCCACCTCGGGCTCGGTGACGAGCAGGTGGACGTGCTCCGGCATGACGACGTATCCCACGACCACGAACCGGTAGCGCTCGCGGGTTTGTTCCAGGATCAGGAGGAAGCAGTCGCGGCGGCGCGCGGTGCGCAGAAACGGCAATCGCTGGTAGCATGAACAAGTGATAAAGTGCAGATGATGAGCGCCGTAAGTGCGATGCAGGCCGCTGGGCATGACAAAACGTATCGTATAGGCAGCCTCGTACCCGCCCTTGCAAAAACCGCAAGGACGGGGCACCCGCAGTTCCGTAACGGGAAGAAAAACATGGAAGGCTGGGCCACCCGCCAACCTGCGGAGAACTACAAGCCCTACTCGATTCGATCAAGTTTTCTGAGAAGTGAGGATGGTGGCGGGTGGCCCGGGCTTTTGATCTCGCAGGCATCAGCAACACAGGGGGTGCCCCGTTCTTCGCGCTCCTTGCGAAGGGCGGGAACACGAACGTTGGCACCGGAAGTCAACCCATTTGTACTTGCGGCATCGTTACCCGCCCTTGCAAAAACCGCAAGGACGGGGCACCCACAGTTCCGTAACGGGAAGAAAAACAAAAAAGCCTGGGCCACCCGGACGGTGTGGCCCAGCCGATCCCGCTGACATCACCAACGCAGAGGGTGCCCCGTCCTTCGCGCAGTTTGCGAAGGGCGGGAACCACAAACGCATGCAAAACAGGGCTTTTGCATAAGGCACAAAAGGTGTGTCGGCAGTATCGCTACCCGCCCTTGCCAAGAACCGCAAGGACGGGGCACCCACTGTTCCAGAACGGGAAGGAAAACTGGGAGAGCCGGGCCGCCCGCCTCTGGTCGGAGCCGACATCCAGAAGCGCTCTACCCCCGTACGCTGATCTTCGAAAACGACAGCACAGCCCGGCTGGGCGTCGGGCGTCCCATCGACAGCGCGGGACGGAAGGTCGTGAAAATCAGCATGCGCTTTACCTGCGGCAGCATTTCCTTCGAGTCGTTCGGACCGGAAAGAATCCGGTAGTCCTGCACGCGGCCGTTCGCGTCCACGTAGGCCTCAATCACCAGCGAGTCCCCGTCGATCGTATCCAGGGTCATGCCAAACGCGCTTTGCTGCAACTGCGGCGCGGTGTTGACCATGACCAGCGGCACATCGTTATCGGCGCGCAGCGTCGACGGCACCACAAAATAGGCCATGGCGACGCCAAAAATAACCAGCGCACTCAGAAACCCCGCCGTGGCCGGAACCATGAACGCCTGGATTGCGTTTTCCATGCGCACCATCAATCCCTCGAAGCGGCCCCGCCTGGCCTGGGCCGTTTCCCGCGAGATGGCCAGCCGCAACTTCAAGCCCAAGTCGTCCGGAACTCTCGGGCGATCCATGCTCACCAGCAATTGCTGCGTCCGGCGCAACGCCTGGTACTCTTCGTTGCAAGCCGCGCACTCCGACAAATGGTTTTGCAGCGCGAGCATCTCCGCGCCAGTTACTGCTCCATCCAAATATGGCGAGAACAAGCGCTTCGCCCGGGGGCACTGCAGTCCCGTGTTTTTCACCGTGCCCTTCATGAAATCACCTCGACCCTTCTACCCCCACCTGCAACCCGTGAGCTCCGATCCTCTTTGTTGTCCTCGGTCGGAGCGGTCAATCCCAGTTCATCGCCAACCTCGCGCACGTAGGGCGCGAGCCGTTGCCGTAGTGCGTCTCTGCCGCGCGTGAGCCGCGATTTCACCGTTCCCAGCGAAATCTCCAGTACCTCGGCAATCTCTTCGTACGACATGTCTTCCAGATCGCGCAAAATCAGCGTTGTCCGGTAGGGTTCCGGCACTTTCCTCAACTCTTCTTCCACCCGGTGCTGTACTTCGCGATGCGCGACGTTGTCGAACGGAGAATCGGCATGATCGGTCAGCGCCACTTGCATTGCGTTTTCCCCGGCACTCGTCCCGTCCGATTCCACCGGCTCAATCGAGGTCTCTTTGGCCTTATGCCGGAACCACCACCGTCGCCGGTTCGCCGCCTCGTGCAGGGCAATGCGGTAGATCCAGGTCTTCAAACTCGATCCGCCGTGAAAGTGCTTCATCCCGCGAAACACCTTCAGAAAGACGTCTTGCGTTGTGTCGGCGGCGTCCGCCGGATCATTCACGATCCGGTACACCAGCCCGTACACCGGCTGCTGAAATTCGCCGATCAGCCAGGCGTAGGCCGTTTCCGAGCCAGCCTTCAGCTCGGCGACGATCGCAGCTTCCTCCTGCGACCGTGCTCCGATTACACTCGCCAGATCACCCAAGGTGGTTGCTCCCGCCATAATGGCGTCCCCGCTTTTCCTAAGAGATGATTATAGGATTTTCCACCCTACCGCGCCTTGAATATTTTGCTGCCTGGCCCAGTCCGAGCAAGTCCGGCGAACTGCGAGCGGAGCCGTGACTCTCACTCAACATAGACTCCACCGAGGTGCCTGGAGTTCCCGCCTGTAAGTGATTTATTTTCAGCCGATCAGAAATAGCCACTGTGGGGAGAAGAGAGGTCCGGTACGGGCAAGAGAGGATTTCAACGGGGAAAGGTCACATCCCGATGGTTACGGTGGGATCAGCTCTTATGAGTGCCCGTCGCCAGCGGCACCTCGGGGACCGACAAATGCACCCTCTGCATAATACGTGCCAGTTCCGCCAAGAGCGTCTCGCTCCCTTGGTCCAGCCCCAAGGCCGATTTTTCCAGAAAGGCGCAAGCCCCATCCTGCTGCAAACGCGCCGCATTCTTGTGCGAAAGCCCCGTAAGAACAACCACGGCGATTCCCGCCGTCGCCGGATCATTCTTGAGCGCCTTCAACACGTCCGGCCCCGCCATCTTCGGCAGCAGCATATCCAACAGGATCAGGTCAGGATGCTTCTCTCTGGCAATCTCGAGAGCCTGCTCCCCGTCCGCGGCCGTGCTGACTTCATATCCGGCCCGCGCCAGCGCCCGCTCCGTGGCAATCCTCAGAAACCTGCTGTCGTCTACCAGCAGAATCTTTGTCATTCTCGCCTCAACCGGCCTCGAATCTTGGCCCCGCTTCGAGCTCCGCACGCTAAAAGAACTCTTCGATTCCGCAGCCTTCACAGTTCTTATCGGCAGAAACTGCGGAACTCCACACGGCAGGGAATAAACGAGGTGAGATTCTTCTCAGGTTGCAGCGCAGTCCCTCAGGCAGCCGGCGCTGCCCGGTCCTTAACGCGATGCCTTTCGCCGTCTCAGTTGCTCGGGAAGCATTAGTGGGCCTTGGCGCTCGAGATGCCCGCCGCTTTCCCGCTGTTTTTTTCAGAGAATCTGCCGGCCCCGTCGAGCAGCGATTTCACTGCCGTCCGGCATGCCGAACGCAACTCCTCCTCATGGCCCTGGGGAATGGATTTTGACAACAGCAACATCGTGTTTCCGTGCAAGAGAGCCCATAGAGCCAGCGCCAGGCTCGTGTGGTCCTCAGGCCGTCCTCCCAGCCGTTCGGCCAACCGCCGCTCCACCAGGGCGAAGTTGGGTCTCGAGTCCCGGATCGGCTTGGGCTGTCCCTTACCTCTGGGCGGCGAAAGCTCGCGCCCATACGTGTAAAACAGCTCGTACTCGTGCGGATCCGCGAGCGCGCTCTCCACATAGGTCTCGGCTATTTGTTCGAGCGTCTCTTCCGTGCTGAAGCTTCTCCCCAGGCGGCCTATGGTACGCATCAGCAGACCCCGTACCAGGTCCCGGCGGTTTTTGAAGCGGCGGTAGACCGCGGGCGTGTTCGTACCTGCTACCTTGGCGACCGCACGCAGGGTGAGCGCCTTGTCGCCTCCCCGCTTCCACAGCACATGCGCAGCTTTCAGGATGCGGTCTTCGAGATCGGGGTCAGGTTGCCGGGGCATGGTTTATTCCTCTTGCACTTGGGTGTGGTTAAAACACAATAATATGTTGACACCGTAGACATAACATTGTTATACCTCAAACTACAAGTCCTCCCCCCATCACTTCTCAGGTTCCTCTCGTAAGGAAAACCGGCCGCGGCGGTGCAAGTGCCCCGCGGCCGGTTTTGCTTTTTCCTGGCGGCAAGACCCGATATTACGTTGACGTAGTAAACGTAACGCTGTATACTTTTCGTGTAGTTGGGCCCCCTCCTGCAGTTTTTCCAATTCTTTCAGATTTCGGAGTAGTGTGATGTACTTCTATGAGGATTCCGCCGAGGCCGCCGCCAGCGCGCCGAATGAGTTCCACGCGTCCATTGAAAATAAAATTCCGCAGCCCGCGCAAAATCCGCCGGACACGCTGCCGCCGCCCGCAGAACAGATCTCCAGGGCCATCCAGTATGTATGCACCTACCTGCGCCAGCAGCGCGAGCATTATTACCCGGCGGCCTTGCCGCTCGGCAATCAGCACAAGGCAAGCATGTGGCCCTATTTCTCACCCACGCTGCTCGATCAGGTCCGCATCGTGGAACTTGAAGGAAAGCGCGTTTCCACGCCTTCGTTCTATGCCGAAGCCCGGGCCCTTGGTTTTGACAAGCTGCCTGAGGTCACCCACATGGACTCCGTGACCTTTCTCGACGTCGTGGTGTTCAACGAAGTACTCACCGAACGCTCCTTGTTCCACGCCCTGGTGCACGCGGTCCAGTTTCAAGTCCTCGGCGTCGAGCGCTATACCGAACTTTTTGTACAACAGTTCATGCGGACCAGAACCCATTTCACGGTGCCTCTCGAAGCCCAGGCGTTCTCTCTCACGTCAAAGTTCATCCGTCCTGCTCCGGAAAGGTTTTCGGTCGAAGACCAGGTCCGGAGCTGGGCGACCGACGGCCGCTACTAGCGGGCCAGGGGTCACCCAGGGTCCCCGCCGCACAACAAAAGGCGGCGCCGCGAAGTACAGCCCATCAACCCTCAGAACTGCTCGCCCCAAAAAATACTTGCAACCTTCCGCGGCAACAGCCAGTAATACCCAGTAGACAAGCAACAGGAGGGTTTATGACGACGGCAAACTCTGGAATCGTTCCACCGGCCGCGCCCGGCGGGCGCTGGCCGACGGCGCTGGCCTCGCTGCTGGTGGGCGCTGCGTTCTTTACGCTGTGGTTTTGGCTGCTGCCGCAGTGGCTCGGCTTCTCGGTGGAAACGGCGGGAGCGGCGCGATGGCGATGGCTGGCTGCACTTCCGTCGGTGTTGGGATTCGCGGTCGCCCTGCGCTGCGTCTGGGACTTTGGCTGGACCGGCCGCGGCACGCCGGCTCCCATCGCTCCACCGCAACGATTGGTGGTCGTGGGCTTCTACCGCTACGTGCGTAATCCAATGTATGTGGGCTTCGCCGCCGGCTGGATCGGCCTGTGGACCGTGTTCGGACATCCCAACCCGGTGTTGATCGCCGCCGTAGCCGCGGTCGCGCTGGGCGTTCATCTGTTCGTCGTGTTCTATGAAGAGCCCACTCTGCGCAGAAAATTCGGCTCTGACTACGAACTGTATTGCCGCAACGTGCGCCGCTGGTGGCCGCGCGTGCGAGCCTGGGAGAAGGAGCAATAAAAGTTGCGGGTGGGGAAGGCTCGCGTCGTTTAGAATAACAGCAGGTGCCAGGCATGACGGACGACGATTCCATCACCATTTCACCGGGCCCGCAGTTTCTCACCGCCATGGTGCTGGCCATCGTCGCGGACACACTCCAGCTCGTCGTCTTCCCTTTATTTGTGGAAGGCGCACTGTCTCCCGCGGACGACCTTCTCGACCTCGGCGTCGGCGCCGCGATGATTCAGCTGCTGGGCTGGCACTGGGAATTTCTGCCCTCGTTTCTGGCCAAGCTCGTCCCCGGCGTCGATCTGGTTCCTTTCTGGACTCTGGCCGTCGCCAGCGTGTGGCGCAAAGCCAAACTCGCGGCCAACGTAGCCAGTGCGGACAAGCAAGCGGAGCAGCTCCCGCCGCCGGCTCACTTGACGAAGAGCTGAGTCCAGCCCTGCAAAGTCAAAAGCCCCACTTCTCGAGCAAACAACGCGCGAGAAATGGGGCACCCTAATCTACTGGGTACTGTTCCTACGTTCCTTCGTTCCAGCCTGCCAAATACTCTTCCTGCTCGGGCGTGAGCTTGTCGATTTTGATGCTCATCGACTCCAGCTTCAGCTTGGCGACGCGCTTGTCGAGTTCGTCGGGAACCTTGTAGACCGTCTTCTCCAGCTTCTTGTGGTTCTTCACCATGTACTCGACAGAGAGGGCCTGGTCGGCGAAGGACATATCCATTACTGAGGCGGGATGGCCTTCGGCGGCAGACAGGTTGATGAGGCGGCCTTCGCCCAGCAGGTTGATCTTGCGTCCGTCTTTCAGCGAGTACTCTTCGACGAAGGTGCGGGTGGTGCGCTTGGAGGACGACATGTTCTCGAGGGCGGGGATGTCGATTTCGACGTTGAAGTGGCCGGAGTTCGAAATAATCGCTCCGTCCTTCATCAGCGCGAAGTGATCTTTGGTGAGCACACTCTTGTTGCCGGTGACGGTGCAGAACACGTCGCCGAGTTTGGCGGCTTCGTTCATGCTCATGACGCGAAAGCCGTCCATGACGGCCTCGAGCGCTTTGGTGGGATCGACTTCGGTGACGATGACTTCTGCTCCGGCGCCGCGGGCGCGGGAAGCAAGTCCGCGGCCGCACCAGCCGTAGCCGGCGACCACGAACTTCGAACCCGCCAGCAGGAAATTCGTGGCGCGGATGATGCCGTCGATGGTGGACTGTCCCGTCCCATAACGGTTATCGAAAAGATGCTTGGTGTCGGCGTCGTTGACGGCGACGATGGGGAACTTGAGGACGCCTTCCTTGGCCATGGCGCGCAGGCGGATGACGCCGGTGGTGGTCTCTTCGGTTCCTCCGATCACGTCGGCGAGCCCGTCGGTGCGCTTGGTATGCAGAAGCGAGACCAGGTCGGCGCCGTCGTCCATGGTGATGTGGGGCTTGTGGTCGATGGCGGCGAGGATATGGTTGTAGTAAGTATCGTTGTCTTCGCCCTTGATGGCGAAGACGGGAATGTTATGGTCGCGGACGAGGCTGGCAGCCACGTCATCCTGCGTGGACAATGGGTTCGAGGCGCAAAGCACCATGTCGGCTCCGCCGTCGCGCAGGCAGATCGCGAGATTCGCGGTCTCCGCCGTAACGTGCAGGCAGGCCGAAACGCGGATGCCCTTCAATGGCTGATTCTTGATGAATTCCTTGCGGATAATCTGCAGCACTTTCATGGACTGGTTCGCCCACTCAATGCGCTTCTTTCCCAAGTCGGCCAGTTCTACGTTCTTGATGTCGCAATTCACAGCTGTGGTTGACATGATTCTCCTGTGTGGCGCGCTCGAAAGCGGCGGAAACTAAAGTTGACGACCAGCGGAACGACGAAATGGTTCGAATCTCAATCCCTTTTTCACAAGAATACACGAACTTGTTGATGTGGTCAGGATTCCCGATTATTCGTTAGGGTTGGGACTTTCGTCCTACTCCCAGAATGGAACTTCGGTTCCGGTTGCAAAAATCTTCAACCACAGAGGTCACAGAGGAACACTGGGTGAAATCGGGTTTTCTCTGTGATCCTCTGTGTCCTCTGTGGTGAAAAACTACTTGCGCGCTGCCACGGGCTCCCGCAGGCCGGCATCGCTGGCGAGTTTCGCCGCTTTGTCGGTCAATTCCCACGTGAAGTCGGAGTCGCTGCGCCCGAAGTGGCCATAAGCCGCGGTCTTCTTGTAAATCGGCCGCCGCAGGTTCAGCGATTCGATGATCCCCCGGGGAGTGAGCTTGAACTGAGCGCGAATCAAATCCGGGATGATCGCGGGATCCACTTTCGCCGTGCCGAAGGTCTCGACCAGCACGCTGACGGGATCGGCCACGCCGATGGCGTAGGCCAATTGCACTTCGCAGCGCTCGGCGAGACCGCCCGCGACCACATTCTTCGCGATGTAGCGCGCCATGTAAGCAGCCGAGCGGTCGACCTTCGTCGGATCTTTTCCGCTGAAGGCCCCGCCGCCGTGACGGCCCATGCCGCCGTAGGTGTCGACGATAATCTTTCGTCCGGTCAGCCCTGTGTCGCCCATGGGGCCGCCGATGACGAAGCGTCCCGTGGGATTGATGTGGTACTTCGTGTCCTCGTCGAGCAGGTGGGCGGGGATCACCGCCTGAATCACATGCTTCAGAATGCCAGCGCGGAGTTCGTCATTGGCGACGGTCTCAGAGTGTTGGGTGGAAACGACGACCGCATCCACGCGGAGGACTTTTCCGTTGGCGTCATATTCGACTGTGACTTGGGATTTGCCGTCGGGGCGAAGGAAGGGAAGCGTGCCGTTCTTGCGAACCTGCGAGAGCCGCATGGTCAGCTTGTGCGCCAGGAAGATGGGAGTCGGCATCAACTCGTCATTTCCGTTTACCCCCTCATCGACGGCATAGCCGAACATCATGCCCTGGTCGCCCGCGCCGCCGGTATCGACGCCCATGGCGATGTCGCCGGATTGTTTGTTGATGCTGGAGATGACGGCGCAGGTGTTGGCGTCGAAGCCGTAAAGGGCGTTGTCATAGCCGATGGCGGCGACAGTGCCGCGGACCACGCTTTGGAAATCGACGTAGGCCTTGGTGGTGATTTCGCCGGCGATGACGACCAGGCCGGTGGCCGTGAGGGTTTCGCAGGCGACGCGGCTGAAGGAGTCGTCGGTGAGGCAGGCGTCGAGGATGGCGTCGGAAATCTGGTCGGCGATCTTATCGGGATGGCCTTCGGTTACGGATTCGGATGTGAATAAATAACGGTTCTTGGATGCCAAGTTGTGTGTCTCCTTCGATGCACGCGCTTTGTCGGTACTGCGTCGTGCAGAAAACTTATGGACTTTGAATCGGGTGGGACCCGGGGAAATCCACGCTACCGCGACGGAGCGAGCGGCGAATAAGGAAGTCCTGCGAAAAGGCTATCAGACCGGGTTCGGGCGCGCAACGGTTTTGACTTTAAATGCCCTGGGATGAATTCAACAGCGGAATTACAGACGCGGATGGGAGGAACCGGCGGGTCAGTGGCGAGGCATTCGGTCCCATTTCTATGGGTTGGAATCCCCCGCCTTCGAGAACCCGCGAACTATGGGGCCACCCCAAGCCGGAGTTCCGACCGCTCAAAAAGGCGAAGAGGCCGCCACAGTCTGATCGGCTGTTACGAATTCAGAACAAGACTTCTTTTCCTTTACCTGGAGGCGGCTGACGTGTTACTTGTTCCCACGTCTTGGGTATCGGGGATGCGTCGGCGTCGATGCATCCGCCATCACGATTTCGTTGAGCGTTCTTCCTTCCCCCCGGATTGAGATAACGCAATGAAACCAGAACTGGGCTGGGGAGCCGCGGCCGCCGTGGCCATTGTGGCGGCGCTAGGAATCTCTTCGCAACCGGGGAGCAAGCCTCCGGCGAGTGCCGCCGGCGCGCCTCAAGTGGCAAAAAGCGGGGTGCAGCCTAAGGCATTGAAAAGCGCTCCCAAAGGGCAGTGCGCCGACTCGATCTCGCTGCTCGATCACTTTTTTCTGCACCAGAAAATCGCCGCGCCGGACGAATGCTACCAGCCCGCGGACGAGGCCAAGCGCGACCCTGATTTTGATCCCAGCTTTGTAATTGCCACCTTTCCCGACCCGCTGCATACACATTTTTCGCTGCTCTTTGATCGATTCATCGAGGCCATTCAAGAAGGAGCGCAGGATGAAGGCTACGAATACGATTCCTCGTGGTTGCCCTGGGAGACCGAGGAGCCATCGCTGTCTTCGCTTCCGGATCAGGACCAGGCGCAAGACCGCAAGGAGAAACGCGAGGACCAACCGGGCATCCTGCTATTCCGAAAGACCAGCGAGGGACCTGCACCTCCTGACGCGCCTTACAAGAACGCGTTGATTGTGTTCATCGTTGGCGAGGAACCGACCCGTGGAATCCACCGTACGCAATTCGAGAACGCAGTGAAGTGGATTGAGGCATTCCAAGAGCATGGCCCCAAGAATCCGCCGGTCGCCATTCTTGGGCCGAGTTTTTCAGGATCGCTGCCCTCCTTAAGGCAATTGCTTTCATCCGACAAACTGGCCAGCAAGTTCAACGGAGCTGCGAAACTTGCAATCTATTCGGGGAGCGTCACGAGCAGGGAGGATGGCTCGCAGTTTGCGAAAGAAACGAGCAACGTTGATTTTCGAAGTTTTCAGCAGAATGACGAGACCGCACTGGATCTCCTGTGCCGGTACATGTCGCGATACGGGGACGGAGATGTGCCGAATTTTGCGATTCTTTCCGAGGATGAAACGGCTTATGGCAGTACCGCGGCAACGAAAACTGCCGCAACGAAAACTGTCGGTGTGCGGGCGGGAAGGCCCATCTGCCAGGATGCGACCTGGATTTACTATCCCCGGGATATCTCAACTCTGCGGGCCGCGTACCAGAGCCAGTCGATGTTCAGCGCGACCTCGACGCAACAGAATCAGGACAATTCCCAGCGCAAGAGTCTGCCGACTGACCTGGCAGATCCGGGCGGTGAGCAGCACGACATGGTAAAGACGTACGCGGGGAATCAAACGCCGCTCTCCCAGGAAGCACAATTGCTGGGAATCGTCGATGCTCTAAGGGTGCATCATGCACAGTACGTAGTTCTGCGCAGCAGCAACACGTTAGATCCGCTGTTCCTGGCCAATTTCCTGCATCGCAACTATCCAGAAGCCCGGGAGGTGATCGACAATTCCGATCTGCTCTTCCAAAGAGGACAGGACGCGATGGCTCTCAGCGGGGTCATGACTTTATCGACGTTCCCCTTGTTCGCCAAGGCGACGGATTGGACTGCGCTGTTACCCGATGAGCATTCCTACCGGGTGTTTCCGGAAAACTCTACCGAAGCAACGTACATCGCTTCGCGCCTGTTGCTGCAGTCGATGGTGCGAGCCCGTGGCGGGACGCCAAATCTAAATTGCGAGCTTGGGGATGACAAAGTTTTTGTGCCGTCTCTCCGTTGCAGGGTAAAGAGTCTTGGGCCCGAGGCAGTGAAACCTTATGTACCACATGTACCACTGCCCGACTATGCTCCGCCCTATTGGACGGAGTCGAAACCGTGCGAACCTAACTCTCCGGGGTCTCTCTGCAGACCCGCGACATGGCTGTCGGTGATCACACGAAACGGCACGTGGCCATTGGCGGCACTCAACGACCACACACTAGACGTCCAGGCCAAGGGTACGAGTTCTTCCTGGGATGCGGGATGCGCCGAGATACCCCGAAGTATGCTGGTGTGGCTCATTGCCTTATGCGGATTCGCGTTGTTTCATTTCCTCTGCTGCCGGTACGCCTCGTTTACGGCGAAGCCCGCATTTCGGGCGCATTTTGCCACGGACTATCGGCGACACACGTGCCTCGTATTGATTGGCAGTTACCTCATCGCACAGATGGCGTTGCTCACCGGATGGGCCTGTGGACTATTCTCCAGGGTGCCGCCCAGTCCTCCTCCGAATACCCAATTAGTGCGGATTGTGATCGTTTTGATATGCGTCGTGGCGGCACTCTCGACAGTTGTGAACATTGTCATCACCAAGAAGCTCAGCGGGGATGTTCGGAGCCTCGTGGCCAGTTCTGCATTGCGGGTGATTTTCTCGCTGGTGCTGTTTGGCATCCTCCTGTGGGCGTTTTTCCTCACCTGGGTTCACCTGATCGAGGGCGTTCTCTTGCTGGCGAGTCGCGCGTTTGCCTACTGGCGCTCCATGCATCTTACCAGTGGCGTTTCTCCCCTCGTTCCTTTCCTGTCGATGACGGTGGGGCTCTACCTCTGGTTTTGGTACGCCCTGCACGGACTGGCTTTGTTCGGGCCCGATCGCCCTTGCCTGCCGCCGCTCGCGACGCTTGGAATTAAGGTTCCTGGAAAGCATGTGTGGAAGCTTGCGATGTTCAGCCAGGAAAACGCCGCGGTGCCAGCGGAACGCATCTCGGCTCCGCTGGCCGGTGCCAACCTGACACTGATGCTGGTGCTTTTCACCGGGTTCGCGCTGCTGGTGGCTTTCCTGTTGCCAGAGGTGCCAGTCCGCAGTCTGGGGGCGAGGATCTATGCAAAGATTTATTGCTTCTGGTTGGACTTCTACTTCAGCCTGATCCTCGCCGAAGCCTGGCAGACTTGGCGGACCTGGAGCTGCACGCGGCAGTTGCTGGTGTTTCTCGACCGCCTCGCGCTGCGCCGCACTCTGGCGGCGCTCTATGGATTTTCGTGGGGCAACGTCTGGAAAATGAGTGGCAACGTGCTGGACGTGCGCTATAAGCTGCTCTCGCGGCAGCTGGAATGTTTGAGTCATCTGCACACTTCGTTAAGCCTGTGTCCCCTTCCGGCGTCCGACCTAGAGAAGGAAGCATATGCCGCGGGCGATGTTTGTCTGCGATCCGTCGATGCCAGCCGTATCGCGGGAATGGAATTTGGAAGATGGTATTCCAAGAACTACAACGACCCGAAGGCCGCGGGCTTGCACGGTTTCAAGGCATTTCAGAAACAGATTGCGGAAACCACGGGTGTGGTGCTGACTGAACTTCTTATTCCTGCGTCGAGAGTGGAAGAACACTCCCTCATTCAGGTGGACCCTGCCAAGAGCGACGACGATCGCAAACAAGGATCGGAGCCGTCGCGGAGTGAGCTGATCCGAAATGCGGAAGAGCTGGTGTGCCTGACATATTTGGGGTACGCACAAAACCTGCTGGGGCGGATTCGCACGATCGTGCTGGGGGGAGTGTATCTGTTCGTGGCGGCGACGATCGCGGTGTCGAGCTATCCGTTCGATCCCCGGCCGTTACTCAGCGGGGTTCTGCTTTCCATATTCTTTGCGTTCGGCACGGTCGTTGTCTTTGTGTACGCGGATATGCATCGCGACGCCACTTTGAGTTACGTCACCAACACCAAGCCTGGAGAACTGGATTCCGCGTTCTGGTTCAAGTTAGTCGCGTATGGTGCAGGGCCGGTTCTTGGCCTGATCACGCAACTCTTCCCCGAGTGGGCCGGTTTCCTGTTCACATGGCTGCAGCCGGGGCTGAGTTCGTTGAAGTGAGACGCGCGCTCCGCGCAAGATGCCTCCGACTTCGCTCCGAATGACTCTTCCTCGGGTAAAAGGAAAGCTAGTTGTTTTGGGCGGGAGATGGAATCGGGGGGACGACTCGCATGCCGTTGGAGTCGAAGATGAAAGTTTTCACTTCGGCCTCAGCGCCGCCTGCGGGGATTTCCAGGCCGTTAAAGAGGAAACTGACTCCTGCGGCATTGCCGATTTTGGCGACGATTTCGCGGTTGGCGCGGACCGAGGTGTGGGCGGGGGCGATCAGGGTCTCCTGCCCAGCCGCTTGGCCGTCGGCCAGGACAGAAATCCATGAGGTTTCCGTGGCGCGAATCACCAGCGTCAGCCGTGCCGTTGATTGTTCACTTGGCGCCGAAGTCGGCTTCGGCAATGTCTGAACGGTCGCGACATTGCTGCGGTCTTCGCTGTCGCTCTCGGTCTGGGCGGCAAGCGCCGACACTGGTGCGACCACGGCAGGACGACGTGCGGCCGCTGGTGCGGAGTGTTGCGCTGGCTGGGCATTCGAAGCGGATGGCGGATTAGTGACTGCCGGAACGGGGACGGGTGCGGACTGCGTAGTCTGGATCGTCGCCGTGCTAACGGCGGTGTTCGTTCGGTGGGCGCGGCGCGTCCAGACGATCGCTCCGAGCACGATTACCACGGCGGCGACAACCAACAGCCTCCACGGAATGGCGCTCTCGGATGGCTGGGCAAACTCTCTTCGCCGAGGGCGTACGTCTTGGGCGCGGGGAAGTTGCAGTTCGGGGAGTTCCTCGACCTGCGCCGGAGGCTGCGTTTTTGCGGCGGTCTTGTTCGGCTCATGCTTGTTGGACTCGACCGAGCGCGGCTTCTCAGGCGCGCTGGTGTGCCTTTGCCCAGGGCGTTCCGGTTCCCAGACTTCGCGGGTTTCGATCTGCGCCTGACGCATGCAGGCTAGATAGTCGGCGACGGCCTCTTCGTCGTTGAGCCCGAGATGCTTGGCGTAGGTGCGGATGAATCCCTTGTTGAAGACGCCGCCGGGGAGCCGGTCGAAGCGTTCTTCTTCGATGGCCTGAAGCATACGCTTGCTGATCTTGGTGACGTTGGAAACGTCCTCGAGCGAAAGGTTCTTTTTCTCGCGCGCCTTGCGGAATTTATTTCCGAGTTCGCCCACCGAGACCCCGTTTGGACGAAGTCCTTCGCCCAGAGATGACGGGAACATCATAGGACAACCAGCGTGGGCTTGCTACAGCCAAGAGTTCTAGAGGTGGGTAACCAATGCGGTGATCGGGGCTTTCTTGAGGATATCGAGAATCCCCACACTAGCCGCAAAGAACGCGGCTAGTATGGGGCACCCGACATCTTCGGTTAAGGTTTCTTCCGCAGGACGACCGTGAACTGGTTTTTGCAATTAGTCGAGGGATCGTCGAAGGCTTCGGCGACGCGGTCGCCTTCGGAGGCTTCGAAGAACAGTCCGTGCTTCACCCGCTCCGGAAAGCCGGTGAAGCGGGCTTTGCCGTCGGCGTTGGTGCCGATCTGCAGGTCGAGCTTGCGCAGGTACATGAATCCGTATTCTATGTGAACCTTGATGGTCGCTGCGTAGACAGGCTTGCCGTCAGCGTCGTTCACGATGAAATCGGCGGAGCAGGAGCCGATGCCGCCATCGATGACAGGAACGGCGGAGGGTACGGATTTGGAATCTGCCTGAGGCGCGGTCGTCTGGGAAAAAGCCAGGCCAGTCAGACCGAGCACAACAGAGGCTAAGACGAGGGCGGGCCTTCTGAGTGTGTTCTTGTTCATACCATTAATGATATTCCTCAAACTGCAATCGAGGTGCGTGTTGCGAAGACATTCATCCCGTTGGCTTTAGGGGTTCCTGTTACCAACGTTCATTGCCCGTGTACGAAAGTGACGCATATAATTTTTTGAACGCCACCCCTACTTAGTGAGGAACAACGGTATTCTCTGCATGCCTGAGGCCGGCACTCAATTGACGCGCCAGAACCAGGAACTCATGATCTTTCACGACGTGGCCAAGGCGCTCACGTCGTCGCTGGATCTCGATTCCATTCTGCAGACCATCATGGAAAAGATGGCGGAATATTTCCGTCCGGATACCTGGTCGCTGCTGATGGTGGATGAAGGGCATGATGACCTCTACTTCGCTATCGCGGTGGGGGACAAGGCCGAGGCGCTGAAGAACGTCCGGCTGAAAATGGGTGAAGGGATCGCGGGTTGGGTGGCGAAACACGGCGAGGCGCGGGTGGTGCCGGATGTCAGCGCGGACCCGGTCTTTTCCAACCGCGCGGACCAGACGACCAAGTGGGAGACGCGATCGGTGATCTGCGTGCCGCTGCGGTCGAAGCTGCGCGTGCTGGGAGTGATCCAGTTGGTCAATGTGGACATGGAGCGGTTCAAGGACGCGGAGCTCTTTTTTCTCCAGTCGCTCTGCGACTACGCCGCCATTGCCATTGAGAACGCGCGCTGGGTGGAGAAGATTCAGGAACTCACGATCACTGACGACTGCACCGGCTTGTATAACGCGCGGCACCTGTATAAGACGCTGGAAACCGAGGTCTACCGCTCGTCACGATTCGGCTACGAGTTCAGCATTCTTTTTATCGATCTGGATCACTTCAAGACGGTCAACGATACCCACGGGCATTTAATCGGGAGCAAACTGCTGGCGGAGATCGGATATTTGATCAAGGCGCAGCTGCGCTTGATTGACTTTGCGTTCCGCTACGGCGGGGATGAATTTGTGGTGCTGCTGCCGCAGACCAGCAAAGATCAAGCGCTGGTGGTGGCCAAGCGGTTGCGCGACGGGTTGCGCGCCAGCAGTTTTTGCCGCGACGAAGGGCTGAATCTGAATGTGCGCGCTTCGATCGGGCTGGCGACCTATCCGCACGACGCGCGTACGGCGCACGATGTGATCCGGCAAGCGGACGGAATGATGTACGTGGTCAAGAACTCCAGCCGGGACAACATTGGGGTGGCGCAGCGCGGAATGTTGAAGGAGTAGTGCCGGACCTCAGACCCCAGACCTCGGACTTCAGACGTTAGATTTCAGTTGGGCTTCGCGGCCGTGTCTGCTTTCGGCTCCGGGGCCGACGCCTTCCATGAATTTGTGTTTGCGGGAGCCTTGGGGTTGACGCCGAAATCCCAGACGTAGAGATTCATTCCCTCTTTTCCCGGCATGCCTTCCTGAGCCATCATTTCCACCAGGGCATATTCTCCGGCCGCGAGGTTTTCAGTGGGAGTGAGTTTCAGCCAGCCTCCGCTTACGCGGGTGACCGTGGTCTTGACGACGTGCTGCTCCTCGCTGATTTTGCCGGTGACTTGGCGCCTCACGTCGCCCAGGATGCGCTTATTGCCTTTGACCTCGGTACGCACGATGCGGAAGCGGTCGAACGGGACGACGGGTTGCTGGGCTGGTTGCGGCTGCTGGGGCTGCTGAGGACTCGATGCGGGGCGAGTGGCATCCTTGACGAGCTGATCGGGGGAGTCCGGCGCATCGTCCATATTGATGTAGAGCGCCGGAACGTCGACGTGCGATTGCACGGGGGCGTGCGCGCCTTCGAGTTCGATGTTTTGCTTCACGCCAGCGATCGGGCTGATGGCGCCGCGAAGGATGCCGCCTTTGGACTTTTGGCTGACGTCGCCCGCGGTCTGCTGAACTTCGACGATTTGGGGCTCGCCCTGGAAACTGTCGAGCAGAAATACGCCGGAATCGGCGGGCAGGCGGAGTCTGGGCGCGACCTCCGGGAGTAGGGCTTGCGCGCGGTCTTGCTCCTGTTCGATTTCCTTGTCGAGTTGCGCGGCTTCGGGGACAGACTGTCCCGCGGCGCGGTCTCTTTCGTATTTCTCGGTGGCAGGCCAGTCGACCAGCGACGTGGGAAGTTCCTCCCAGTCATCGCGCTCGGCGCTCAGGTATCGCACTCGGTCGCCTTTCACCTCATACTTCGTGACCAACTGGTAGGAGCCGTCTTTGAGGATGAGGCGGCGAGCGAGATCCTGGGCGGGGGAAAGCGCGGGAAGCACGAGCAGGAGGATCAGAGCAGCCGAGAGGAATGCTCGACTGCGGAGCGGCCGCCCTATACGTTCTTGCCATCTCAGAAACATGGGAATCTCAGCGCCCCTCTTCTCTGCGGTCGCCTCTAATTATCGTATGGCGGGGAGGAAGAGTCGAATTGTTCGCCGATTCAACCAGAAAACAATTGGGCGGCCGTTGTAGTATGCTTGCTCGCGAGCGTCACTGCCCTAAACATCAGTGTCCTAAAATCTAGTGTCCTAAACCTAGTGTCCAAACAATGAACCGTACTTTCCTCGTCTCGTCGGGTCTATGTTCTCTACTGTGTATGGCGGCGCTGGGCCAATCGGCACCATCGGCAGCTCCGGCTCCCGCGAACGTGCAGCTTGCGGCTGGGGGGCCGTCCGCGCAAAGCAACGAACCGGTTTCCTACGCTTCGGTAACGCAATTGAACGGGCTGCTGGCGCAACTGGAAGCGACGTCGAAGAACACGCAGGCTGACCTGGCGAAGCTGCGCATTGAACGCTGGAAGACCAGCGCCGCCGCGAAGAAGGAAACGCTCGCAAAAGTGGATTCCATTCAGCGCAACCTGCAAGGCACGCTGCCGGACGTCATTTCGCAGTTGCGCGCTTCGCCCGAGGATCTGCCGGCGACTTTCAAACTCTACCGCAATCTCGAAGCCCTGTGCGACGTGGTGGGGAGCGTTGCCGAGGATACGGGTGCTTTCGGATCGAAAGACGAGTTGCAGACGTTGACCAACGACTTGAACGGTTTTGATGGCACGCGAAAGCAGATGGCGCAGCGAATGGAGAGCTTGTCGTCGGCGAAAGAAGCGGAGATCGCGCGGCTGCGCGCGGACTTGAAGACGGCGCAGGCGGCGATTCCCGTGGCGCCTCCTAAGAAAATTGTGGTGGATGATAATGAGCCGCCGAAGAAGCCGGCAGTGAAGAAGAAGCCGGCAGCGAAGCCTGCGACTCCAGCCGCGACCACTGCGAAGCCGGCGGCAGGGCAGACGCAGGCTCCAGCGACGCAGCCGCCACCTGCACAGGCGCCAGCCAAGCCGCAGTAAAGACGTCGGACCTCAGACCTTCAGACCTCGGACGCCAGCACCCCCAACCCTTGCGGCCCGGCGTCCGGGCCTTAGAATCTGTTACTCTTCCCACCGCATCTACACGTCATTGCATCTTGGTCTGAGGTCCGACGGCCGAGGTCTGAGGTCGGGTTCTCATGAATTCGCACGGCAGCATAGTCGCGACGCTGTTTGGACTCGCCGTAATCTGGGTGGTGTTGCTGGATGCGTTTGAGACCGTGGTGCTGCCGCGGAGAGTTCGGCGGCATTTCAAGCTGACGGCGTGGTTTTACCGGCAGACTTGGATTCCGTGGCGGTGGCTTGCGCGGCACATTCGGACAACTTCGCGGCAGCAGAATTTCCTGGGATATTTTGGACCGCTCTCGCTGATTCTGCTGCTGGGGTTCTGGGCCGCGGGACTGATCTTGGGATTCGCCCTGATCCAGCACGGCATCGGCGGACACGAGCAACTGGGGAATGAGCCGATCACGTTTGGCCGCATCCTCTATCACAGCGGAGAGACGTTTTTTACCCTGGGATACGGCGACATTGTGCCGACTTCCGGCGGGGCGCGGGCGCTTTCGGTGTTTGAAGCGGGGATGGGGTTCGCGTTTCTAGGCGTGGTGATCGGGTACATTCCCGTGGTGTATGCCTCGTTTTCGCGGCGGGAGATTCAGATTTCAATGCTGGATGCGCGGGCAGGGTCGCCTCCGTCGGCGGCGGAGTTGCTGGTGCGCCTGGCCGGGAGGTCGGAAGATCCTGGTGTAGACCAGAAGGTTTTCGATGAAGTCTTGCGCGAGTGGGAGCGCTGGGCGGCGGAGTTGCTGGAGAGCCAGATTTCTTATCCGGTGCTGACGTTTTTTCGGTCGCAACACAGTAATCAGTCGTGGGTGGGCGCCCTGACCACCATGCTGGATGTGACTTCGCTGATCCTGACCGGGATTGAGGGAGTGCAGCCGGGGCAGGCGAAGCTGACGTTTGCCATGGCGCGGCATGCCGCCGTGGATTTGGCGCAGGTGGTGAATGCGAAGTACGACCCGGGCGCGGCGGAGCGGCTGCCGGAAGCGGAGTTCACGGCCTTGCGAGAGGCGCTGGCCGCGGCTGGACTGCGGCTGCGGAGCGACGAATATGGGCGGGACAAGCTGGCCAAGCTGCGGTCGATGTATGAACCGTATGTGCATTCGACGGCCCGCAATTTGATGCTCACTCTTCCGCCGTGGCGGTTCGCGACGAAGACGCGGGACAACTGGCAGACGGGGCCGTGGGACAAATTGATCCAGTCGCGCGGGCTGGCCGTGCTGGGGCAGAAGCCGGTGACGCCGCCCGGGGAAGATCACTTCTGAGTTTGCGCGAAACTACGGCGAGATGTGCGTGCTAACATCCTCCTTCTGGATCCCCAAAGAAGAAAGAAGAATGAAAAACACTGGCGAGAATGTGGTGCGCATTGAGGCAGAAGCCTTACACGCGCTGGCCGACCGGATTGGCGGGCCCATGGCAGCGCCGTTTCAGCGCGCGGTGGACTTGATGTTTGGCTGCGCCGGCCGGGTGGTGGTTACGGGGATGGGCAAGAGCGGGCTGATTGCGCGCAAGATTGCGGCGACGTTGAGTTCGACGGGGACTCCGGCGCTGTATCTGCATCCGGTGGAGGCGCTGCACGGGGACCTGGGCGTGGTGGTGCGCGGGGATGTGGTGCTGGCGCTTTCGGCGTCAGGCGAGACGGAGGAGATATTAGCGCTGCTGGCGACGATCAAGCGGCTGCGGGTACCGCTGATTGCGATGACGGGGGATGAGATTTCTCAAAATCCCCACCCCTTCGGCGAGCTCAGGGCAGGCTCTGTCTCGCCAAAATCGCGAGACAAGGGTGGGGCACCCGGATCAGTTTCCACACTGGCTTCGGCCGCCGATGTGGCTTTGGATTGTTCGATCGCGCAGGAGGCGTGCTCGCTCGGGCTGGCGCCGACCGCTTCAACCACGACCATGCTGGCCCTGGGGGATGCGTTGGCGGTGACTTTGAGCGAGCGGCGCGGATTCAGGGAAGAAGATTTTGCCAACCTGCATCCGGGCGGGAAGCTGGGGAAGAGATTGGCGCGGGTGGAGACATTGATGCATACGGGCGAGGCATTGCCTCGGGTGACGGCACAGACGAAAATGCCGGACGTGATTTATGAAATGTCGCGCAAGAAGCTGGGAGTGACGGCGGTGGTGGAGGGCGAGCGGCTGGTAGGAATTGTCAGCGACGGGGATTTGCGGCGCCTGCTGGAGAGGCGCGGGAAAGATGTAATGGATCTGACCGCAGGCGAGGCCATGACGAAGGATCCGAAGACGATTTCTGCCGCGGAGTTTGCTGCGACCGCACTGGCTCTGATGGAAGAGAAGAAGATAACTTCACTGATGGTCGTCGACGGGGGCGGAAAGCTGGAAGGCATTGTGCATCTGCACGATCTGTGGAGCACCGAACTGGTATAGGAATGGAGAGGTTCCCATGTATCACTACGATCCCAAGACCGCGCTGGAAGAACTGACCGAGGATGCGACGTTGCCGAACCCGGTGCATGTGCGGGACATGATTCTGCGCAAGCATCCGTCGGCGGACAAGGCGTTGGAATTGAACCGCCTGTTCCTCGAGTATCAGAAGTTTTTCGGCGAGGCGCAGAAGCTGGGGAAAGAGATTCTGCGGCAACTGGTTGCTTAGTACCGAGTTGCGAGTACCGCGTACCGAGCTAGCATCAGCAAGCTGGAATCGGCTCCTTGTGCTTCTTTAGGCTCTCAAACGTAGCCAGAGATCGCGTCCTTGGCCATTTCTCGAGCCTCGTCTACGGTGCGGCCATAGGTGACACATCCCGGTAGTGCGGGAACCAGCGCCGTATAGCCACCCTCTGGTTCGGGACGAAGCATGATGTTGTAACGATATCGAATCTTCGCCATAGACCTTCCAGCATTGTAACGCAATATTCCTTGGGCGCTGCTGCGCTATCGTACAATAACCACTTCCACTCTAGAGTCGGCGGGCGACTGTCTCTCAGTGCTCGCGACTCGGTACACGGTACTCAAACTTATGCATCGATGGTCTGAATCGTTCATTCCTACTTTGCGCGAGGCGCCGGCGGATGCCGAAGTGGCTTCGCATAAATTTCTGGTGCGGGCGGGGTATATTCGGCAGCTCGCGGCGGGAATCTATTCATATCTCTTCTTAGGCAACAGGTCGTTCAACAAGATCATGGCCATCGTCCGCGAGGAAATGGACAAGATCGGGCAGGAATTTTTTCTGCCCGCCTTGCATCCGCGGGAAATTTGGGAGGCGAGCGGGCGCTGGGCGCTGATGGGCGACAACTTGTTTCGGTTGAAAGATCGCAAGGGCGCCGACATGTGCCTGGGCATGACCGAAGAAGAAGTCATGACTTCGATTGCCTTGAAAGAAATGCGCAGTTACAAGCAGCTGCCGCAGATCTGGTACCAGATTGCGCCAAAGTTTCGCGATGAGCCGCGGCCCAAGGCGGGATTGCTGCGAGTGCGGCAGTTCATGATGAAGGACGCGTATTCGTTCGACATCGACGCCGCGGGGCTGGACGTTTCTTACAAGAAGCATTACGAGACCTACTGCCGGATTTTTGATCGCTGCGGGCTGAAGTACATGGTGGTGGAAGCCGATTCGGGGGCGATGGGCGGGAAGGAATCGCATGAGTTCATGGTGCGGACTCCGGCGGGAGAAGATCAAATTGTAAGCTGTGACGGGTGTAATTACGCGGCGAACATGGAGAAGGCTACGTCGAAACTGGAGGCGGTCGCCGATCTGGCTGCGGAGGGCGATGGCAAGCCGCTGGAAGTGCATACGCCGGGGCAGAAGACGATTGAAGATGTGGCGAAGTTCCTGGGGGTGTCGCCGAAAAACAAGATCAAGACTCTGGCTCTGATGTCGGAGGAGAAAGACGAGAAGGCCGGGAAAACGAAGTTGCGCGGGATCGTCGTCCTGATGCGCGGAGATCATCAGCTCAACGAGGCCAAGCTGAATGGCGCGGTGGGCGCGGCAACGCGGCCGATGGATGAGAATGAGATCAAGGCGCTGTTCAAGTCTCCAGCGGGATATTTAGGGCCGATTGGAATTGAATGGGCGCGGGACCGGAAGAAAGATGCCGACAAAGCCGTGCTGCTCGTCGACCAGGCTCTGGAAGGACGGGTGAATCTGATCGGCGGAGCGAACAAAGAGGACTATCACCTGAAGAACATCACGCCGGGAAAAGACTTTCATCCCACGGCTTACGCGGATCTGCGGGCGGTGACGGCGGGCGAGGCTTGTCCGAATTGTGGCCAGGCGCTGCGCATCGATACGGCGGTCGAGATTGGGCACATCTTCAAGCTCGGTTACCGGTATTCGGAGTCCATGGGCTTGCGGGTGCTCGACAAGAACGGCAAGGAAGTGATGCCCATCATGGGCAGCTATGGGATTGGAATCGAGCGCATCCTGACCGCGGCGGTGGAGCAGTCGAACGACGAAAACGGCTTCTGGCTGCCGGCAACGATTGCGCCGTTTGAGGTTGTGGTGGCGCCGGTCAACGTGAAGGATGATGTGGTTCGAGGGGTTGCCGAGGATATTGCGAACAGCTTGGAGGCGGCCGGATTCGACGTGATTCTCGATGACCGGGACGAACGTCCCGGAGTGAAGTTCAAGGATGCTGATTTAGTCGGTATCCCATTTAGAATCAACGTGGGAAAGAAGGTTACCGAAGGTACCGTGGAACTCGTTCTGCGCTCGACCCGCGAAGTGCGCGATGTTACGATCACGACGGTTGTCGAATCTTTGCGGGAATTGCTTGGCCGGACCACTTAAAGAACCACTTCTCGCGAAATGCGCGAGAAATGGGGCACCCGGGTCTTCGACCGAGCAGATTGTGGGACATAGGAATGGTCAAGGCAATTATTGGGTTTCTGGTTATCATCGCCGTGATCTACGTCCTGTTTCAGGTCGCTCCTCCGGAGCTGTCTAATTATTCGTTTGAGGATGACTTGAAGACCGTGGCGATGATGGGCGGTTCCAATCCGCACACCTCCGACGACCAGTTGGTGGCATCTGTGATTAAGAAGGCACAGGAACATGAGATTACGCTGACTCCCGAGAACGTGACCATCCAGCGGATCGGAACGCCGGGATCACCTTCGGTCTATATCGCGGCGGACTACTCCGTTCCAGTCACTTTGCCGGGATATTCCTTCACTCTGCATTTCACTCCTTCGAGCGGAAACAAGGGCTTCTAAGAATTACGGGCCTGGAAATTCCCCTACACAAAATCTGAAGACCTTCGTTAGGCTGTTTCGCCGCTTCATGTCCGGAGCTTGGGGCAGGTCCTGCGTCAGAGCCTTTCCAGGATTACAGACCCCTGGTTTCGCTCACGCCATCCCAGATCTTTTGGCTGCGCTTGGTGTAATTAGGATTCCACGAACGGCGAATGGGCCTTTGGACCAGGGACGACTCCAAGGGCTCGGTTGATTCCGTAATGCTTTGATCCGGGCCAGGATCGCAGCCTCGACAGCTATGCCGCCTTATAAGCTCCTCCTCACCTGACCTCAATCGCTCTCGACCAGGGATCGCACAGCGCAGAAAGTTCTTCGTGCAAAACGCAGCCGACCGAGCGAGTGGGCCGGGCTTGCGAAGGGATTCGTGCGAGTGCAAAAAGTAAAGTGCAGCCCGCGGAGGGGCTGCACTGGGATCACAAGAAATTTGTAATTGCCTCTCCGGTTCGACTACGAGGGGCCGCAGCCTGCAGTGTTGCTGACCGCAATACCCATTCCGACACCGACAGGCTGTGAGGTAAAGTTGCGGTAGGTCGCGGTAACCTGATAGTACCCGGTGTATTCCCACTGAGGCGGCGTAACCGGAGTGACTACCCCGCTTACCACGGTGGTGGCGTCGACCCAGGTGCAGATAGGCGCAATCCCGGTCATGAACCCGGTTCCGTCAATTGTGACCGTATTGGGAGCAGCCGCCGGCAGAGGACCGCCAGCCGGGTAGTTGACGGGGTCGGCTGTGCTGTAAATGGTGCCATTCGGCGTAATGGTAAAAGTGGAGGCATTGGTCACGTCGATGAGTTTGCCGCTGTTGTAGTTGGCTGTGGCCTTCAGTTGAAGGGTGCCGTCAACACCCGCCAGGTTGTAGAAACCTCCACTCGAGCCGCCGCTGGAGCTGAGGGTGAGTGACTTGATGTAGTCTGAGGTGCCGCAGCTGGTCGACAAGAGCGCGATGGCGGCGAGAAACAGAGCCAAAACTGATGCTGTACGTTTCATACAGGGAAAACTCCTCCGCGAGATTTCAATTGGCATGTTGGCAGCAAGCGCCGGTGGAGGCAAGGAACTTCGGTGCAGGTACGATGGTCACCGCCGGGGATTTCTGGTAAAGGCAGAAAGGGCGCTAAGGCGCATGAATACTGATCGAAACGCAGATCAGGGTCGGCGTACACCGCGCGTTTTGAGAATTGTCCGGAGGTTACCTTTGGCATCGAGGGTCGCTGCGGCTGGGTTTTCCGTCCGCGCGAACCCATTTTCTAGGGCCGTGTTTTAAAAAGAGACCGGAGAGCGCTGCGCGCGGTTGTTCCTCCTCTTCTATCCTCTCGATGCGCCGCCTGCCTAATCACCCTGCGGAAGGGCAAGTGTGCAGTTTCCATCTTTGAAGGCGTCATCCCGAACTCGGCGCAGTTCAGCCGAGTGAGGGATCTCGCGTGGATCTTCTCCGGACGTGCGGCCGGTCTGCGCGCGAGATCCTTCCCTCCGCCTGAAAAGCGGCTCCGGTCAGGATGACCCCCACCTGACCAACGTTTGCGAAACTCAAATTGCGCCAAGCAACCGCGCGTTTGGTCCAATGACATTCGTAACGTTGCCATCACGTTACCGTCCTCCTACTATCGCGAGTGGGTGAGAGTTTTTTCACGGGCTCGTGGCTGATGGTTGACAAACCGCGACCAGGAATCCTGCAACATCTGGAAATCACGATCATCCCCTGACGCGTGCAGCCCTGACGCGTGCAGCAGGCCGTCCGCACGGCAAAGCTCAGGTGGAGGCAGTACATGAAGAATTTGTATCGAGTGCTGGTGAGTGCGCTGATGATGCTGGCGCTGTTGCTTCTGGCAGGCTGTAATGGTGCGCCGGGATGTCCGCAAGCTGGATTCGGCAGTTCGCCGGCATGCCAGGCCGGGAGCGGCGGGAATTTGGGCGGAGGCGGCACCGGTGGCACGGGCGGAGGTGGTGGTGGCGGTGGGGGCGGCGGCGGTGGTGGGAGCAATGCGACGCCGACGGCTTTCGTTTATGCGGTGGATGCTACCGGCGGTGGCTCGGGCGTGAACGGCACGATCGATGGCTACGACTTGAGCAACAGCGGCGCCAGTTTTCTGGCGCTTTCCGGCTATACCGCACCGCAAATTAAGCCCAATGACCAGGGCATTGCTATGGTCGTAGCGAATAAGAAATTCGTCTACGCGGCGTTCGCACAATCGGGAGAACTTGGCGGCTGGTCCATCGATTCCGCGACTGGCGACCTTACCACATTGACCGGCTTTCCGATGACAGTCACCCTGGATTCGAATGCAGCGGAGTATTTCCAGATGACGACCGATCCGGGCGGCAATTACCTGTTCATCAGTTCCAGCCAGGCAAACCAGATTTATGTCTATTCCATCAGCAATACCGGTGCGCTGACGCCCGCAGCGGGATCGCCGTTTTCGACCAGTGCGGCGGGTATTTTTCCCGGCAATCTCACCACGGATGGGTTGGGCAGGTTTCTCTATGTGTGCGCTTGGGCGAGTCATGGGGGTGCGGGTGGAGGCTTTGCGGCCTATGCGATCGGGACTGGCGGGATTCTAACCTTCATCCCGGGTAGTTTCGTCGGGGGCAACCCGGTTAACATGTGGGAGCTGCAAGGGGATGCCAGCGGGAAGTATCTGATCGGGACCAGCGGAAGCAATTTGTTCTGGAACGGCTCCGATGACTTGCACCTGTATGTGTTCAGCATCAACCAGAGTACGGGAATAGCCTCAGCGGCCTCAGGATCACCGGTTTCGACGCAGTTTTCGCCGTTCACGATTGCGGCGCAGCCGGCTTCCAGTAATGGCGAATTTGTATACTCCTTCAGCATCAACGACACCAACTCAGGCTATAACGGCATCGAGGGCTACCAACTCGATCCCTCAACGGGGAAACTCACCGCGGTTACGGGATCGCCTTTCAGCAACGGTTTGACCCTCGGGTATTGGGGCCAGTTCGATCAGTCAGGCTCGAATCTGCTGGTGTACACCAGTGGAGCGTCAATCCAGATTGCGCCTCTTCAGGTCAGTTCCAGCGGCGCTCTTACCCAACCGATCTCACCCGTAACGTTGGTGACGCCTGGTTATTGGGTGGTGACGGATCCGTAGCCAGCGCGTTGTTTGGTTTTTGTTGACCGGTCTGAGACCCGCATGTACTGCGGGTCTCTTTTCGTTTGTGGGGCGGCGGTACAATGGGGGAAAGCAACCAGATTTCGGCGGAGGGGAAAATCCCCACTTCTCGCGCAAAGTGCGCGCGAGAAATGGGGCACCGGGAAGTCGTTTTTTCAACCTTTTTGTGCGTTGCATCGTCTGAATAAAGTCCGGATGCAGAGTCGGAGACCGTGACCATCAAGATCAAAATTCCGAAGAGTGGGGGAGAAGCGGGGAATATCCGCTGGCTGCCGCGGGACGCAGTGCTGCGCGCGGCGCTGGTTGCGTTTCTGATTCTGGCGATTTCATTTTCAGTTTTCTTTTCCTATTTTTACATCAAGTACGACCGGATCATCGAGCGGCGCTTTCGTTCGCCGGTGTTCGCCAATTCGGCCAAGATTTACGCGCTGCCCAAGACGGTGCGGGATGGCGAGCAGATCGAGGCGCGCGAGATCGCGGCGGAACTGCGGCGGGCCGGGTATTCCGACAAAGCAGAACAGTCGCCGCTGGGCAGTTTCCGCGTGTTGAGTGACGGCATCGAGATCACCCCGGGGCCGGAGTCCTACCACAGCCCGGAACCGGCGCGCATCAGCATTCATGACGGGCAGGTGGATCAGATCAGCAGCAAGGGCGCCGATCTTTCGGCGTACGAACTGGAGCCGCAACGGGTAACCGCGCTGTTCGACGCGGAGCAGCGTTCGAAACGCGAATTGGTGAAGTACGGCGACATTCCTCCGGTGATGATGCAGGCGGTGCTGGCGATTGAAGACCGGCGTTTTTTCGAACACAGCGGCGTGAATTTTCTGCGCATGGCGGAGGCGGCGTGGATCGACGTGATTCGAGGCCGGCATGAACAGGGCGGATCGACGCTTACCATGCAGCTTTCGCGCGGATTTTTCCTGACGCCGGAGAAGACGATCAAACGCAAGCTGACCGAGATGCTGATCGCGGAGGAACTGGAACATAAGTTCACCAAGCAGCAGATTTTCGAGTTCTATGCGAACTGGGTGGACCTGGGGCAGCGGGGATCGTTCGCTATCAGCGGATTTGCTGAGGCCTCGAAGGCCTACTTCAACAAGGATCTGAAAGACATCACGCTGCCCGAAGCCGCCTTGCTGGCGGGACTGATTCAGCGGCCGAGTTATCTATCGCCCTACCGGCATCCGGAGCGCGCGCTGGAGCGGCGGAATCTGGTGCTGGAGTCGATGGTGGAAACGCGCGTGATCACGCGCGAGCAGGCGGACAAGGCCAAGGCCACGCCGCTGAAACTGGCTCCGCCGAACGTGGAAGCCAGCGATGCGCCCTACTTCGTCGACATGGTGCGGGACCAACTCATCAGCAAGTTTAATGAGAGCGAACTGAACGATCAGTCGTACCGGATCTATACGACGCTCGATCCTGACCTGCAGAAGGCGGCGGCGCAGGCGGTGGAGACGGGCATCAAGCTGGTCGATGATCAAGTCAAGAAGCTGCGAACCAAGAAAGTGAAGGTGGGAAAGAAGTTTGAGACCACGGTAGCGCCGGGCCCGCAGGCGCAGGTCGCGATGGTGGTGCTCGATCCACACACCGGCGCCGTGCTGGCGTTGGTGGGAGGACGCGACTACGGCTGGAGCCAGCTCAATCACGCGGTCTCGAAGCGGCCGACAGGGTCGATTTTTAAACCGTTTGTGTATGCCGCGGCCATGAACACGGCTCTGGATGGCTCGCAGAACGTGCTGACTCCGGCGTCGACGGTGACGGACGAGCCCTCGAGCTTCGCCTACGGCGACCAGATCTATGAGCCGCGCAATTACAAAGAGGAATACAAGGGCGAGGTCACACTGCGCTACGCGCTGGCGATGTCGCTCAACAACGCGACGGTGAAAGTGGCGGAGCAGGTAGGCTACGACAAGGTAGCGGACCTGGCGCGGTCGGCCGGCATAGCGTCGGTGAAGGCGACGCCGGCGATGGCGCTCGGATCGTATGATGCGTCGCCGCTGGACATGACGGGCGCCTACACAACATTCGCGAATAATGGCGTGCGGCTCTCACCAATTCTGTTGCGCTCGGTGCGCAATGGCAAGGGCGACGTGATCGCCAACTACACTACGGACCAGCGGCCGGTGCTCGATCCACGCGTCGCCTACGTCATGACCAACATGCTGGAAGGCGTGATCAACAACGGCCTGGGATATACCGCAGTCCGCCTGAGAGGTTTTACGCAACCGGCGGCGGGGAAGACTGGAACTTCGCACGATGGCTGGTTCGCGGGCTATACCTCGAATCTGCTATGCATTGTCTGGGTGGGTTATGACGACTACAGCGACTTGCGACTGACCGGTGCGCTGACCGCCGGGCCCATCTGGACTGAGTTCATGAAGAAGGCGGCTGCGCTTCCGCAGTACGCCGGAATGCACGAGTTCCAGCAACCCTCAGGCGTGGTCGATGTGCAGCTGGATAAGGTCACGAACCGGCTGGCGACTCCGAACTGCACCGACGACTATGTTTCCGCGTTCGTGGCCGGGACCGAGCCGCGCGACACCTGCGACGCGCAACAAGGGATGAAAGGCTTCTTCTCGCGCATCTTTGGCGGCGACAAGGCAGTCCAGCCGCAACCGGACCAGGGCCAGACGGCGAATGGACAGGACCCGAATAATCCTCAGGACCCCAAGAAAAAGAAGGGGTTCTTCGGCAAGATCGCAGGAATTTTTAAGGATGACAAAGCCGCTCCCCCGGTGTCTAAACCAGCAGACAGCGGGCAGACGGCGCCGCACTGACAGGTGTTGGGTCTTGGGCGTTAGGCCGTAGGTCTTGGGCATTAGGATATGCCGGTTCCGGTGGCCTCATACCTGACGCTTGAAGACCTCGGGGCCCTTCACAAAATTCTTCGCCGGCTGCCCAAAACTGTGCCAGAATGTATCCGCTAGCTGGGGGTGGCCTATGTTGTCCGGCCCACGAATTCTGCTGGTTCCCGCCTCGCTTCTCGCTTTTTCTTTCTACGCCCTGCCGAGTCTGTTGTGGGGGCAGGTCTCCCACTCCGAACAAGTTCAAGTTAAGTCGCCTCTGCTGCTGGCGATCGATCCGCCGTCGCCCAATGCCACGGCCGCCGATCTGGAGGCGCGGGCGGACGAACTACACGCGCAGAAGCTCTACCTGGACGCCGTCGATTACTATCGAGCAGCCCTGAAAAAGGTCCCAAACAATGCGCACATCTTGAACAAGGTGTGCCGGACGCAGCTGATGATGCAGCACTGGAGGGATGCGAAGAGTTCCTGCGAGCTCGCGATCAAGGCCGATCGCAGGTTTGCCGACCCCTACAGCAATTTGGGCGTTGCGTTCTACGAAGCGGGAAAGTACGGCGCAGCCGTCAAGCAATACCGGAAGGCGATCGCGCTCGACGGTACTTCAGCGGCATTCTTTAACAATCTGGGAGCGGCCCTTTTTTCCAAGAAGGAGTTCGAACCGGCGGCTGAGGCCTACGAACACGCGATTGAACTCGATCCGGAAGTGTTTGGCCGAAGTTCGCGCTCCGGTGTTCAAGCCCAGTTGCCCAGCCCGGGAGATCGAGCGCACTACGACTTCACCATGGCCAAGCTCTTCGCCAAGATGGGCTACTCAGAGCAGTCGATCGAATATCTGAGGAAGGCGCTGGAAGAGGGATACAGAGATTTCAAGGATGTGTATAAGGACGTGGAATTCGCCGAATTGCGCAAAGACAGGCGCTTCACGGAATTGATGGCGGCGAAACCTCCTGCCCTGCCTGAATAGTCTCCGAGCGACCCCCAGCCGTGTGCTTTGCCGCTGGTGTTTCGCGTGGGGTGGGATTTTACAAAGGTTTACAAAAATAGACGGAACTTCGCCGGATTTCGGTGTTTAATTTTCCTACATACTCCTGAAAACAACAGGGTGAGTAAGGAGAAACGGTAGCCCATCGGATGCTGACCCGAGCACGCCCCAAGCAAGCATCCGGTGGGTTTTTATTAGCTGTCAGCCTTCGGTTCTGCCGATATATTCTTCCAGGACTTTCTTCCACCTGCCCTGCGCCTTCAGGATGAATTCGACGGCGTCGCGGAGAGCGCCTTCGCCGCCGGCGTGGGGCGTGACATAGTGAGCTTCCTGCTTGACTTCGGCCCGGGCATTTTGCGGGGCGATCGCCAGGCCTGCGGCGCGCATGGCGGGAAGGTCTACAACGTCGTCGCCCATGAACGCGGCCTCCTCTGACTTGAGGCCCTCCTGCTGCACGATTTCCTCAAAGCAGGCGCGCTTGTCTTGAATGCCCTGATGAACGTGGTCGAGCTTCAGATCGCGGGCGCGCAGGGCGACCGTTTCCGAGAAGCGTCTGGTGATGAGTCCGGACTTAAGCCCGGCAATCCGCGACAGGGAAGATGCGACGCCATCGTGCGCGTGAAACCCTTTCACCTCGATCTGGCCCTGAGCGCTGAGCTGTGGCGATGAAGGAGTCACCATTTGCGGCGAGTCTTCCGGCACGAAGAACAACTTTCCGTCCGTGAGGACGCCGTCGACGTCGAAAAGCAGGAGTTTGATCTTGCGGGCGCGGGAATGGGCGGAGAGTGATTTGGGCATGGGGACATACTACTACCGCAGCTGGCAGATGTGATAGCGAAAGTGATAGTGAAACATGATACAATTGTGGTATTCAGCGGGAGATCAAACCATGCCTGAAACCGGCGCCAAGCGTTATCAGAACACTACGGTGCGTCTGCCGCGGCATGTCTACGAGCAGGCCAAGACGGTTGCGGTTCAGTCGCAAGCTTCCAGCTTCAATGAGTTTGTCGTCGAGGCGATCGAAGAAAAGGTCCGCCGGCTGGCCGAAGCCGAAATCGACGAAGCGTTCGCGCAAATGGCGAACGATGCAGACTACCAGCGCAACTCGGTGACTCTGGCGCAAGCGTTCGAGAAGAGCGATTGGGAGGCCCTGGAGCCGGCGAGTCCCGAACCGGCCCGCTGGATGCCCGTAATCGACTTGGCGAAGCCTCTCAAGAAATCAAGTTCCGACAAGGCTGCAGCGAATGCCCGCCCTCCCAAAACCCGTTCGCGGTGACGTTTTTAGCGCACGTCTCGACCCTGCCGAAGGCAGTGAGCAGGCGGGGACGCGGCCGGTCGTGGTTATGAGTCGAGATTCCATCAATGCCAACAGTCCTGTAGTGGTTGTCGTCCCGCTCACGGACGCGGCCAATGTGAAGAGGCTGTATCCCAGCCATGCCCATTTCCTCAAGGGCGCGGGTGGTTTGAAAATGGACAGCGTCGCGAAAGCCGAGCAGATTCGGGCGATTCAGGTCTCCCGGTTCGTTGGCTATCATGGCCGGCTCGACCGCGATGCCGTAACTCGGATTGAAGAGGCGATCAAGATTACGCTGGCTCTGAAGTAGATCCGTCTGGCGGTAGTGTTGCAGTTTGAGTTGGGGGAACTTCGACGGCGTCATCTTGAGCGCAGCCGTTTTTCAGGCGGAGTGAAAGATCTCGCGCGGAGCGCACCCGAGGCCATGTCACGGTGCGCGCGAGATCCCTCGCCCCGCTGGTGAAAGCGCGGGGCTTCGGGATGACGCCTCAGAAAAGCTCTCTAAGCCTTCCGTAACCGCACCGCTATCTGTCTAGGCGAACATTTTACGAAACTAAATTTTCGGGCTAGAATATCCCGATGCCGTTCCTTCCTGACTCCCTGGCCTGGGCGCACCCTCTCGTGGCGGAGTGGTTTGTGGGGAAGTTTGGCACTCCGACCGAGCCGCAGGAGCAGGGGTGGCCGCACATTCTAGCCGGGCGCACGACGCTGATTTCGGCGCCGACCGGCTCCGGGAAAACTCTCGCCGCGTTTCTCGCTTGCATTGACCGGCTGGTGCGCAAGGCGCTGGCGGGGGACCTGGCTGACCGGACGGAAGTACTCTACGTCTCTCCACTCAAGGCGCTGGGCAACGACATTCAAAAAAATCTGGAAGGGCCGCTGGGGGAGATTCTTGCGCTGGCGGGCGAACGCGGTCTGCTGATGCCGGAGATTCGCACGGCGGTGCGCACCGGCGACACGCTGCAGCCCGAGCGGCGGGCGATGCTGAAACGGCCTCCGCACATTCTGGTGACCACGCCGGAGTCGCTTTACATCCTTCTTACTGCCGACAAGAGCCGCGCGATCCTGCGCGACGTTGAGACCGTGATTGTGGACGAAATTCATGCCGTTGCGGACGATAAGCGTGGGGCGCACTTAGCGCTGTCGCTGGAGCGGCTGGAGGCGCTGTGTCACAGGCCTCCCGTGCGCATAGGGCTGTCGGCGACGCAGAAGCCGATTGAGGAGGTGGCGCACTTCCTGACTGGCAGCGGGAGAAAGGATCCGGTCATCGTCGACATTGGGCACAAGCGGAAACTGGATCTGGGAATTGAAGTGCCGCCGATGCCGCTCGGGCCGGTGGCGTCGAATGAATTGTGGGACGCGATTTATGACCGGCTGGTAGCGCTGGTATCCCAGCACCGGTCGACGCTGGTGTTTGTGAACACGCGGCGGATGGCGGAGCGGTTGTGCCACGAATTGGGCGAGCGCATGGGCGAGGACAATGTGGCGGCGCACCACGGCTCGCTGTCACGCAAGTTGCGGCTGGCGGCAGAGAAGAAGCTGAAAGAGGGCCAGGTGCGCGTGCTGGTGGCGACCGCCTCGCTCGAACTGGGAATTGATATCGGCACGGTCGATCTAGCGGTGCAGATCAATTCGCCGCGCGCGATTGCGGTCGCGCTGCAGCGCGTGGGACGGTCCGGTCACTGGCGGGGCGCGGTTCCGAAGGGACGGTTCTTCGTCACTACGCGCGATGATCTGGTGGAATGCGCGGCTTTGGTGCGGGCGATCAAGCAGGGAGATTTGGACCGGCTAATGATTCCGGAGTCGCCGCTGGATGTGTTGGCGCAACAGATTGTCGCGGCGTGCGCGGCGGAGGAGTGGGACGAAGATGCCATGTTCGCGATGGTGCGGCGGGCTTATCCGTATCGCGGGCTGAAGCGGGAGACGTTCGATTCGATTCTCGAAATGCTGTCGGAAGGAATTGCAGCGCGGCGCGGGCGGTATGGCGCGTATGTGCATCGCGATCGCGTGAATGGAAAGTTGCGGGCGCGTCGTGGGGCGCGGCTGGCGGCCATCACCAGCGGCGGCGCGATCCCAGACAATTCTTTGTATACGGTGGTTGCCGAGCCGGATGGTGTGGTTGTCGGCACCGTTGATGAAGATTTTGCGGTGGAGAGCAATCGCGGCGACATCATGCTGCTGGGCAACACGTCGTGGATGATTCATCGCATTGAAACCAATGCCGGGCGGATGCTGGTGCAGGATGCGCACGGGGCGCCGCCGAGCGTGCCGTTCTGGCGCGGAGAGGCTCCGGCGCGGACGCAGGAATTGTCGGCGCACGTGGGTGAGTTGCGGGAAACAATCAGCGAGAGCTTGCTGCGCACTTCTCCAGTGGGATTTTCGGCGACGCAGCCGGAAGTAGCTAACGTAGTTGGTTTTCTAAAAGAAGAGTGCGGGCTGGATGATTCGGGCGCTGAGCAGATGATTGAGTACGTGCTGCAGGGGCGCGCCGTTCTGGGCGCGGTGCCGACGCAGACGACGGTAATTGCGGAACGGTTCTTCGATGAGGGCGGCGGAATGCAGTTAGTGATCCACGCGCCGTTTGGCGGGCGGATCAATAAGGCGTGGGGACTGTCGTTGAGGAAACGGTTTTGCCGGGGATTTAATTTTGAGTTGCAGGCGGCGGCCACCGATAACGGGCTGAACATCGCGCTGGCGGAGCAGCACAGTTTCCCGCTGGGCGATGTGTTTCATTTTCTGCAGGCGGATACGGTGCAGCCCATTCTGGAGCAGGCCGCGCTGGATTCTCCGATCTTTGCGACGCGCTGGCGCTGGGATGCGAACCGGGCGCTGGCGCTGCTGCGGTTTCAGAATGGCAAGAAAGTTCCGCCGCAGATTCAGCGCATGCGGTCGGATGACCTGCTGGCGTCGGTATTTCCGGACGCGGCGGCGTGTTTCGAAAACATTGAGGGCGAGCGGCAGATTCCGGATCATCCGCTGGTGGGCGAGGTCATGAAAGATGTGCTCACCGAGGCGATGGATGTGGAGGGTTTGAAAGCGTTGCTGCGGGGGATGGCGTCGGGGGAGATTCGCGTGCTCGCGGTGGATACGCCGGTGCCGTCGCAGTTTTCGCACGAGATCCTGAATGCGAATCCGTATGCGTATCTGGACGACGCGCCGCTGGAGGAGCGGCGGGCGCGGGCGGTCAACATGCGGCGGGTGCTGCCGGAGTCGGTGCTGGAGGAAGTGGGCGGGCTGGACGCGGGGGCGATTGCGCAGGTGCGGGAAGAGGCTTGGCCGGATGTGCGCGATGCGGATGAACTGCATGATGTGCTGCATACACTGGTGGCGCTGCCGGAGGGATCGAATCGTGACGGTAGTCGGGGAATCCCCACTTCTCGCGCAGAGAACGCGCGAGAAATGGGGCACCCGGGTTCGAGCTTCGGATGGAGCGGATACTTCAGCAGACTGGTTGAGGAAGGGCGGGCTGGGATTGCTTCGTTTGACGGGCGGCGCTATTGGGTGGCGGCGGAGCGGGGGCGGAGTTTCGCGGCGCTGTTTCCTGCGGCCGTGTTTGAGCAAACCTTGGCCGACGTGGAGACTGCACAGAGTTCTCGCGATGATGCTTTGCTTTCGTTGGTGACAGGATGGATGTCGCATGTTGGTCCGGTTACGGCGTCGCAGCTTGGGGAGATACTCGGGCTTCCCGCTTCCGACGTCGAGAAGGCACTGCTGCGCATGGAGGCTAGCGGGACTGTTCTGCGGGGCAGGTTCAGTGGCGCTGCCTCGCGGGCAGAGCCTGCCCTGAGCTTGCCGAAGGGAGTGCCCGCGCCACGCGAGACGGAATGGTGCGAGCGGCGGCTGCTGGCGCGGATTCACCGGCTGACCGTCGGGATGTTGCGCAAGCAGATTGAACCCGTGACGGCGGCTGCTTTTATGCGCTGGCTGTTGCGCTGGCAGCATGTAGCTCCGGGGACGCAGGTGGCGGGAGAGCGGGGGACGCTGGAAGTCGTGCAGCAGTTGCAGGGATTTGAGATTCCGGCGAATGCGTGGGAGCGGCAAGTGCTGGCACGACGAATTGCCGACTACGATCCCAAGTGGCTGGATCAACTGTGTCTGACCGGGGCGGTGGGGTGGGGACGGTTGTCGCCGCATCCGGCGACGGTGGATGCGGGAGGGTCGGCGAACGGGAACGGTTCTTCTGAAGGCGCGGCGCCGCGGCAGCGGCGAGTGATTCCGACCAGCGTGGCTCCGATAACACTTTTCGTGCGCGAAGAGGCGGACTGGATGGCGTTGACTCAAAATCCCCACCCTTCGACAGGCTCAGGGCAGGCTTTCCGGCAAAGGGCGCCGGAAATGGGGCACCCGGCGCCAGACGAGGGGCGCGGGCTGAGTCATGGGGCGCAGTTGGTGCTCGAATTCTTGCGGCAGCGGGGAGCTGTCTTCTTTGCTGACATCGTACGCGGCACGGGCAAGCTCAAGGCGGAGATCGAGACTGGACTTTGGGAGTTGGTGGCGGCTGGCCTGGTGACGGCCGATGGGTTCGACAATCTGCGGGCGCTGATCGATCCCAAGCGCCGGGCGGGGCAGGGCAGCGGGCGCAGCACGCGTCCGCGGCACAGTTCGGGGCGCTGGGCGCTGCTGCATGCGAATGTGGCGGCAGAAAGGCCGCGGGCGGTTGAGGCCGCCTGCTGGATGCTGCTGCGGCGGTATGGAATTGTGATTCGCGATTTGCTGGCGCGGGAGTCGAACTTGCCGCCATGGCGCGAGTTGCTGATGGGGTTTCGGCGCCTCGAGGATCGTGGCGAGATTCGCGGCGGGCGGTTTGTGGATGGGTTTCTGGGCGAACAGTTCGCGCTGCCGGTTGCGGTGGAATCGGTGCGCGGGATGCGGGGCTTGCCGTTGAGCGGAGAGACGATGACGCTGTCGGCGGCCGATCCGCTGAACTTGATTGGGATTCTCGTGCCTGGGGAGCGAGTGCCCGCGATTTCCGGCAAGACAGTTAGTTATCGGGATGGGATTGCGGTCTCTGGAGTGGATTCAAGCTCGTCGGATCAAAATGCGCCGCCAGAGGCTGCGGCAGGCTAGACCAGTCGCGCGCCCTTGCCACGGAAAAAGCCCGGGAAAAAGAAAAGTCAGAAGCTCGATGAGGGGGTCCCCCGAGCTTCTGACCGGAAATCTCGGCTAGAACTGATTGAAAGCGCTTCCCCCGTCGCTTTTGCCGAGCGTCCGCGTTTTTCTGGTTGCATGCGGAAGTCCAATCCTGCGAAAAACACCCCGCAGACGCCCCCAGACAGCGCAACTCTTTTATTTACAGGCGCTTGAAAACTAGCCCGGATCTTTCCGACCGGCTGCACCTTGCTTCGCGGGGGGTCCCAAACGCTATCCGAACAGATAGTCGCGCTAACTGTTCGGATATTGGAAACGATTCGCGCCGGGCAAGCATTTCTGCCCAAGCTGTGATAAGAGTTTCTCCACGGAATGGGAGAGCCCTGATTGCGCCCTAGACTCCTGGTGATTGCCGGCCCTGCCAAAGACTCGACCATTCCGTTGCCCGACGGTGAGGCCACGCTCGGTCGCGATCCAACCAACGCGGTTCCGGTGCCGGACGCTTCGGTATCGCGAAAACACTGCCTGCTGCGTCGGGAAGACGATCGTTTTCAGATCAAGGATCTGGACAGCCGCAACGGGACGCTGGTCAACGGCCAGGCGGTCAAGGAACAGTGGCTGCGGCATGGAGACGAGATCGCGACCGGCGACTCGGTGTTTTTGTTTCTGCTGGAAGACGACGACCAGGCCGTTCCCGCCAGCCGCGTTGAGTTCGACGACAGCCAGCCTACGGCTGAGACCAAGCTGATTCATCCCAAAGACGTGCTCTACCTGCAACCAGACCGGCTGCTGCAGGAGCTGCCGGCGGCGTCGCCGGTGGCGCGCAATTTGAATGCGCTGCTTAAGATCAGCCGTGTAGTGCATGCCATCCGGGATCTCGAGGAGCTACAGGCGCAGCTGCTGGACTTGATCTTTGAAGTGATCCCCGCCGGGCGGGGAGCGATTCTTTTGACCGAGGGCCCAGGGCTGGAGTTCAACTGCCTCTATGCGCGGACCCGCCAGGCGGGGCAGCCCCAACTGGTGCGCGTGAGCCGGACGATTGCATGCCAGGTGATGAAGGACAACGTCGCGATTCTGGGAGTCGATGTGGCCGCCAGCGGCGCGCTGCGCGACGTGGAAAGCCTGGTGGCTTCTGAGGTGCGATCGCTGTTGTGCGTCCCGCTGACCGTGTTTCAGCGAATGATTGGGTGTATTTATCTCGACAGCACGAATGCGGCCAACCGGTTTCAGGAGGATCACCTGCAACTGGTGGCGGCGATAGCCGGAATTTCCGCTGTGGCGCTGGACAACGCGCGGCGGCTGCAATGGCTGGAGCAGGAAAACCAGCGGCTCTCGACCGAAGTCAGGCAGGAACAGAGCCTGGTGGGGGAAGGCGCGCGGATTAAGGAGATTTTTCAGTTTCTGGCCAGAGTCGCGCCCAGCGAATCCACCGTGTTGATCGAAGGCGAGAGCGGAACGGGCAAGGAACTGGCGGCCCGGGCACTGCATCGCAACAGCCACCGGGGAAACAAGCCCTTTGTGGCGATCAACTGCGCGGCCATTCCTGAAACTCTCCTGGAGAGCGATTTGTTCGGGCACGAGCGCGGTGCGTTCACCGGGGCGGCCGTGCAGAAGAAAGGACGGCTCGAAGTCGCCGATGGCGGGGTGGTGTTTCTCGACGAAATCGGAGAACTGGCTCCAGCTCTGCAGGTAAAGCTGCTGCGCGTGCTGCAGGAGCGCGAGTTCGAACGCGTGGGCGGGACGCACACCATCAAGGTGGACATACGGTTGATCGCGGCCACCAATCGCGACTTGAATGAAGCCGTGCGCAAGGGCGAGTTCCGCCAGGATTTGTATTACCGGCTTGCGGTGGTGCGGCTGACCATGCCTCCGCTGCGCGAGCGGCGCGAAGACATTCCGATGCTGACCCGGCACTTCGTGCAGAAGTACGCCAAGCGGAGCAAGGTGAAGCCAAAACCAGTGTCGCGCGAAGCTATGGCGGCTCTAGTGAACTACGAGTGGCCGGGCAATGTGCGCGAACTGGAGAACGCCATCGAGCGAGCGCTGGTGATGGGATCGGCGGACATGGTGCGGCTGGAGGATTTGCCGGAATCGTTGCTGGAGCAGGAATCGCCGGCGGAGATGCACGAAGGCAAATATCACGCCAGCGTGAAGGAATTGAAGAAGCAGCTGATTGTCGATGCAGTAGAGCAGACACGTGGTAATTACGTGGAGGCGGCGGGAATTCTAGGCGTGCATCCGAATTACCTGCACCGGCTGATCCGCAATCTGGGATTGAAAGAGGCTCTGCACGATGGCTTGCGCGGGAGGAAGTCTTCGGCGTAGCCCTCTAAGCGCTGGGCTAGTCTAATTGTGTGGGACCGGGTCTTTGACCCGGTCGGCGGCCGTGAGGCCGCTCGCGCGGCCTGACCGGGTCAAAGACCCGGTCCCACACGAGACTCTTTACGGCACGGACAATTGCAGAAGCCCGGCGGGGTCGAGGTAGGTGCCCTGCCAGCGCACTGCCACGTGGAGATGAGGTCCGGTGGCTCGTCCAGTGCCCCCGCTCAGGCCGATGATCTGGCCGCGTTTTACCTGGTCGCCTTCCTTTACTTTGAATTCGGAAAGATGGAGATAGAGAGTTAGAAAGCCCTGACCGTGGTCGATCACTACAAAGCCGCCTTCGTAGTATAGGAAGCGCGCCAGCAGCACGATGCCAGCGTTCATGGCGGCGACGGGAGTTCCGGTGGGGACGCGGAAATCCAGGCCCAAATGCGGGCTATTGGCCTTGCCGTTGAATATTCGTTGGGAACCGAAAACGTCGGAAATTGTGGCATCGGCTGGAGCGGTGAAGTTGCCGTCCCATTCACGGGTCGGGGTGACGCGGCTCAGGTAATCCTGCTTGACCTTTACCCCTTCGGCGATCTGCTCCTGCTGCTCAGGCGTGGGCTCGGTGAATTTTTTCTCGACAGTGAGTTCCACTTTAATCTGAGGATAGTGAGCGCGGGCGACGGCGAATGTGTGCGTCACGGTTAACGGAGCTTGGGTGGCGGCCCGTTCGGCGGTGAGTTCGAGCGCATATTTTCCGGGAGTTGTCTCGATGCTGACGCCGGCCAGGGCGAACCATGTTTTAGTAGAGGCGTCGTAGCTGAACGTGAGCTGGTGGCCGAGCCAGGTGCCGGTGAGGGATTCCAGCTTGGCTGGCGGCTTTGCCAGAAACAGGACGGGACCGCCGTTGACCAGGCGGGCAGGCTGGGCGCGAACGGTCCAGGTGGCAGCGGAGGCGGGAAGCATCGTCCACGGAAGCGCGGTCCAGCAGCATACGAGTGCGCAGATCACGATCGCTCTGACGGAAGTGGTTCGGGACGTCACCTCACCAGCGTAGCACTCCGCCGAATGAATCGGAACTCGGGCGCTCTGTGATCCAGACGGAAATCTACGGGGTCACGCCGAGTTCCTTTTTCAGGTTACGTGGTTGCAGGTTGCCGGCCGCGTAATCGTTCAGAACATCCGTCAGCCCCTGCGCCAGAGTGGGATCCCCCTCAAACACGGTGGCCGCTTCCGAAGACCATTCGATCGATGTGGCGACACTCTTGCCGTTCTTGGGTTTCATCTTCAACTGTTCGCCGCTCGTTCGGCGCAATGGAATTTCCGCGATGTCCTGCCAGACTACGTAGTGCGAATTGGTATTGTGCCAGTCGATATGGATGTGATTGTCATGTCCCCCGTCGGTCCATGCGCTTGCGCTTCGAGTACCGTTGCCCCTCAGGTCAACGGTCACATCCTGATAGATCATTCCGCGAAAGTTCAAGGTCGCGCCCAGCTTGTTAAACAACAGAACTAAAGCATGGCCAAGGGCCACTTCAGTGGTCCCCGGCTTCAGCATGATGTCCACCGCCAGGCCAGCGTGATGACGGTTGAATTCATGTCTGAGGTCTCCATGTCCCTGATCCACAAACGGTGGCCCAACGCCCCCGACTTTGCTGGCGTTCTGAGAAAAAAACCCGGTCTTGAGGAGCTGCTTTTTTAAGGAACTGGTAGCCGGGCAGGGCGTGTAGTTCACGTGCGATTCCTGAACCTCGCCTCCGAGGTCGACTCCGAAAACTTGACGGTAAGTGATGACAGTGGGCATGGCAGAGGCTCTCCCCCTGGTACCGTACAGGAACTCCGATGGAGCCATAAAAATACAAGCTCACGAAAAGCGTGTCAATCCGGTTGACGAGTCTCTTGGCCTGGAGCGATTTTTCGAGAGAAATTTGGTGGACCTGGTCGGGATCGAACCGACGACCTCTTCCATGCCATGGAAGCGCGCTCCCAGCTGCGCCACAGGCCCACGATGGGGGACACTACTGGCCCTCCGTTGCAGACGGCCTCAAGTATTCTCGCTGACCTCGCCCAGATAGTCAACGCGACGGGATACGCTGCGCTGAGCAGTTTTGAATTTTCTTAGGTTCTTCCTAAAGCATGTGAGATGATTGACCCAGAACGCAGCCGGAGCGGCACCATGAAATACCGAATCGCGATCTGGGCGGGTGTGGGCTTCCTGGTAGCAGGCGTTTGGGCACTTTATGCCCTCGCAACCGCGCCTCCCGCGCTGGGTTTGGGCGACCCGCTTTTACCTCTCGTACGGCTGACTTGTCCAATCGCCATTCTTGGCCGTTATTATCCAATTAGTCTTTACTCGGTTCTGCTGGCCAACGCCGGAACCTACGCGCTGGCCGGTCTGATCGTGGAAACCCTGCGGCAACGGCTGCATCCCGCAAAATAATTAGAACGGCTCGCCGCAATTCTCCCGTTTCTTTCCACAGGGAGTTCTGTCATAATTACTCGTGCACCCCACCTGCACAATTTCTCAAAAACAATTTAGAGCGAGGAAGAGATGCCAGCGAAGTACATCTTTGTGACGGGCGGAGTTGTGTCTTCACTCGGCAAGGGATTGGCCGCGGCTTCCATCGGCTGCCTGCTGGAGAGCCGGGGAATGAAGGTCAATCTGATGAAGTTTGATCCCTACCTCAACGTGGATCCGGGGACGATGTCGCCGTTTCAGCACGGCGAGGTTTTTGTGACCGACGACGGCGCCGAGACCGATCTCGATCTGGGCCACTACGAGCGCTTCACGCACGCCAAACTTTCCCGCGACAATAACTGGACGACGGGCCGTCTCTACGAGCAGATTATCGCGAAGGAGCGACGCGGCGACTACCTGGGCAAGACGGTGCAGGTGATTCCGCACGTCACCAACGAGATTAAGGCCGCGATGAAGAAAGTCGCGCAGGATGTGGATGTCGCGATCGTGGAGGTTGGCGGCACGGTGGGCGACATCGAGTCACTGCCGTTTATGGAAGCCATCCGGCAGATGCGGCAGGAACTGGGGCGCGAGCATACTTTGTTTGTGCACGTCACGCTGGTGCCGTTTATCGCTGCGGCACAGGAGCTCAAGACCAAGCCGACGCAGCACTCGGTGAAGGAACTGCTGAGCATCGGAATTCAGCCGGACATCCTGTTGTGCCGCACCGACCGTTTTCTGTCGAAGGAAATCAAAGGGAAGATCGCGTTGTTCTGCAACGTGCCGGATGAGGCGGTGATTACCGCGAAAGATGTGGATTCCATTTATGAAGTGCCGCTGATGTTTGCGAATGAGGGCGTCGACACGCTGGTGCTGAAGAATCTGCATCTGGAAGCGAAGGAGCGCGACCTGTCGAAGTGGGAGGACATTGTCAAGCGCGTCTACAACCCAAAAGATACGGTCACGATCGGCATCGTCGGCAAATACGTGGAGTACGAAGACTCGTATAAGTCGCTAAAAGAGGCGCTGGTGCACGGGGCGCTGGCCCACAACCTGAAGCTCCAGATCAACTGGATTGAGGCCGAGGGGCTGGAAAGCGGAGAGGGCGACAAGGGTTACGAGGCGCAACTGGAAGGCTACGACGGGATTCTGGTGCCCGGGGGATTTGGCAAACGCGGCATCGAAGGGATGCTGCTGGCGATCCGCTATGCGCGCGAGAATAAAGTCCCATACTTTGGAATCTGTCTCGGCATGCAGACGGCGTGCATTGAGTTTGCCCGCAACGTGGTGGGACTGGCCGAGGCGAACTCGAGTGAGTTCGATCCGGCGACGCCCCATCGCGTGATCTACAAGCTGCGCGAGCTGCGCGGCGTGGAAGAGTTGGGCGGGACGATGCGGCTGGGCGCGTGGCCGTGCAAGATCGAGCCGGGAACGCTAGCCCACAAGATTTATGGGAAGCTGGAGATCAGCGAGCGGCACCGGCATCGCTACGAATTTAATCGCGAGTACGAGGAGCCGATGGTGGCGGCCGGCCTGCGCATCTCAGGGTCGACGCCGGACGGGACTTACGTCGAGATGGTGGAACTGCCCGATCATCCGCATTTCATCGGGTGCCAGTTTCATCCTGAATTCAAGTCGAAGCCGCTGGAGCCGCATCCGCTGTTCAGTACGTTTGTGGGAGCGGCATATGAATATGGACTGAAGAGGCGGGCGGAGAAGGAAACCGCTGCGGTTGAAATGTTCCACCGGCCGGAGAAAGTCGCGCAGCGGTAAGTCGATTTACCGCCGAGTTCGCGGAGAACGCCGAGAAAGAATAGAGAAAGACCGGTAGTCGTGCTTCTCGATTATTTTTCTCTGCGGCCTCGGCGAACTCGGCGGTGAAAGGGTCTGAACTGATTACTTCTTTCCAAGTCGGCGACGTTCACATCGGGTCTGGCGATCTGTTTCTGATCGCGGGGCCGTGTGTGATTGAGAGCGAAGAGCACGCTATGCGGATGGCGGAGATCATTAAAGGCGTGACGAAGGCCCTGAGTTTCCCTTTCATTTTTAAAGCGAGTTATGACAAGGCCAATCGCACGTCGATTCGCAGCTTTCGTGGCCCCGGACTGAAAGAAGGGCTGCGCATTCTGAAGAAGATCAAGAACGAACTTCAGGTGCCGGTGCTGACCGACGTGCACGAGACGGCAGACGTGGGCAAAGTTGCCGAAGTGGCGGACGTGTTGCAGATTCCGGCATTTCTGAGCCGGCAGACCGATCTGGTAGTGGCCGCCGCCCTGAGCGGGCGGCCGGTGAACATTAAGAAGGGACAATTCGTTTCGCCATGGGATATGCGGCATGCGGTCGAGAAGTGCCGCGACGCGGGCAACACGCAGGTGTTCCTGACCGAGCGCGGCGCGAGCTTCGGATACAACAATCTCGTCGTCGATATGCGGTCGCTGGCCATCATGCGCAAATTTGCCCCCGTTGTTTTCGATGCGACGCATTCGGTGCAGCTGCCGTCGTCGCAGTCGGATGGCAATGGCCCGGCGGTAAGCGGCGGGCAGCCCGAGTTCATTCCACTGCTGGCGCGCGCTGCCGTGGCGGCCGGAGTGGACGGAGTATTCATGGAAGTTCACGACAATCCGAAGGAAGCGAAATCGGATGGAGCGAATGCGCTGGAGTCGACCAAGCTGCGTGGATTGCTCAAGGAGATGTTGGCGATAAGAAAAGCGCTGGAGGTGGCAGCCAACACTCCGTGATGTTCATGGAGGGGCGGACGCCCTCGTCCGCCCTGGCAGTGGCACAACTCTAAACGCACGGCACCCGTGGCGGCGTCCCCCGGACGAGGGCGTCCGGGGCTCCACTCCCGTGGTAGATTTGAACTTCCCATGAAGCATATTTCCAACTGGGCCTTGAACATTGCGGCACTGCGTGGGGCGAGCTACGCGGACGTGCGCGTGGTCGCGCAGCGCAGCCGCGCCCTCACCACCAAGAACGGGAAGGTGGGCAGCGCGTCGGATGCGGAATCGGTGGGGATGAGCGTGCGGGCGATCGCCGATGGAGCCTGGGGATTTGCGGCCTCGGCGGAACTCGGACGAGGCGCGGTCGAGGCGACAGCGGCGCGGGCAGTTGAGATTGCTCGCGCATCAGCGCGAGTCAAGCAGGAAGATGTGCGGCTGGCGCCAGAGAAGCCTGCGGTTGCGGAGTGGAGCACGCCCTACAAGATTGATCCGTTCACGGTTTCCGTCGAGCAGAACATTGAGTTGCTGCTGAAGATTGATGCGGAGTTGCGCTCGGTGGCCGGGATCACGCTGGCGGAAACGAACCTGAACTTCAATCGCGAAGAGCAGTGGCTCGTGTCGTCGGAGGGCGCGGACATTCATCAGACTAAGCTCTCGACGGGCGCTGGCTATGCGGCGTATGCGTTTGCCGGAAACGAGATTCAGAAACGGTCGTATCCCAGTTCGTATGGCGGGCAGTGGCAGAACAAAGGATACGAACTGATTGAGGAATTGAAGTTGTTGGAAAACGCCCGGCGGATTGCGGAAGAGGCAGTGGCGCTGCATCAGGCCGATCAATGTCCGGAAGGGAAGTTCGACATTATTCTGGACAGCTCGCAGCTGGGGTTGCAGATTCATGAATCGGTGGGGCATCCGATTGAACTGGATCGCGTGCTGGGGATGGAAGCGAATTTCGCAGGGACCTCGTTTCTAACGTTGGACAAGCTGCGCAAGTTGCGCTACGGCAGCGAACTGGTGAATGTGGTCGCGGATGCGCGGCAGGAACATGGGCCGGGGCTGGGGACATTCGGTTTTGATGACGAGGGAGTCGCGGCGCAATGTACGCCGATCATCACGAATGGATTGTTCACGGGATATTTGAGTTCGCGGGAGACCGCGCACACGATCGGTGAAAGCCGGTCTGGCGGGACGCTGCGGGCCGAAGGATGGAACCGGCTGCCCATGATCCGCATGACGAACATTAGTCTGCTGCCGGGAGAAAAGCCGCTCAGCCTGGAGCGATTGATCGCGGGAACCGATCACGGCATTCTCATGCAAACGAATCGTTCATGGTCGATTGACGACAAGCGCTACAACTTTCAGTTTGGCTGCGAGATCGGATGGGAGATCAAGAATGGCAAGCGCGCGCGCATGGTGAAGAATCCTTCGTATTCGGGCATCACCACGGAATTCTGGAATTCGCTGGATGCGATTTGCTCGCGCGAGGAGTGGACATTGTGGGGGACTCCGAATTGCGGTAAGGGCCAGCCACAGCAGGTGATGGGCACCGGGCACGGTGCGGCACCGTCGCGGTTTCGGGGAATTAAGGTGGGGAGCGCGTTTAAGAGCGTGTGACATATGTCACAGAGATTATTGCCTCGCATTGGTTAGCATTCAGCACTCAGCACTCGGCATTCAGCCAGTGAGAGGAGTTTGCTGCCATGAAGAACTTTAGAGATTTAAAGGTCTGGGAAACGGCTCACTTATTGACCCTCGACTCATACAGGGTTACGAACGCATTTCCCAGGCAGGAGTTGTTCGGCCTAACCAGCCAGATTCGACGAGCAGTGGCGTCAATCGCTGCTAACATCGCGGAAGGTTGCGGAAAACGCGGGAATGGAGACTTCCAGCGGTATCTCAACATTGCTGCAGGTTCAGCGAGCGAGTTGGAATATCATTTTCTTCTGGCTCATGATCTCGATCTTTTGGAGACTGCGACCTACGACCGCTTGGATGCCGCTGTGGTTGAGGTCAAACGCATGCTTTCTGCGCTGATTCGCAAGGTCGAAGCTGAACGCCTCGCGGGCTGAATGCTGAATGCTGACTGCTGACTGCTGAATGCTGAGGAAAGAACAAGCCGGCGACGTCTTTGACCGCATCCGGAAACTTTCGACCGCGGACGAGGTCGAGGTGCTTTTCTCAGGCGGGCGGTTCGCGCTGACTCGCTTCGCCAACAATACGATCCACCAGAATGTCGCCGAGGAGAATTATGTGGTCTCGGTGCGTGCCGCCTTTGGAGGGCGCACGGCGCGGGCTTCTACGAACAAGTTTGATGACGAGAGTTTGCGGCAAGTCGTGCGGTCAGCGGAAAGTCTGGCGAAGGTACAGTATCCTGATCCGGATCTCTTGCCGATGCCCGATTCGCGAGAGGCTTCCGGCAACTTGGGCGGGGATGCCCGCGTTGCACAACCTTCCCGACATTTTCAGCAGACCGCGAGCATTACTCCCGAACTACGGGCCGAGGGCGTCAAGAAAATTGTGGGCGTGGCGGAACAGCACCGGCTCACGACTGCAGGAGTCTTCTCCAGCGCGGAGTCTTTGGAAGGGATATTCAACTCGCGGGGGTTGAGCAACTGGCATCGGCAGACCTCTGCCGACGTGTCGATCACGATGCTGGCGGGCGATTCCTCCGGCTGGCAAAAGGCGAATTCCCCGGATGTGGCGATTCTCGATCCGCTGGCGCTGGCCGAGACCGCGGCGCGGAAGGCCCTGGATTCGGTGCGGCCGCGGGAGATTCCGGCAGGGAAGTGCACGGTGATTCTGGAGCCCGCCGCCGTGCTCGACATTGTTGGATTTATGTTCTGGGATTACGCCGGTATGGCGATTCTCGACCAGCGCTCGTTTCTGACGGGACGAATCGGGACCAAGCTGTTCGGCGACAACATCACCATCTGGGACGATGTGGCGCATCCTCTGCAGACCGGCTCTCCGTTCGACGGCGAAGGCGTGCAACGCCGGCGACTGGCCCTGGTAGAAAACGGAATCGTCAAACGGGTCGTCTACGCGCGGGCGACCGCGGAGCGAATGAAGCGTTCGGAATATAAAGATAAGGTTGGTCCGATTGAGGCGACCGGTCACGGCTTCGCGCTGCCCAACGAAATGGGAGAGATGCCGCAGAATATCGTGTTCGCCCCGGTGAGTAATCCGCAGACGGTCGAGCAGATGATTGCTTCCACCGAACGCGGAGTGCTGGTGACGCGGCTGTGGTACATCCGTGAAGTCGAGCCCTTCGAAAAGATGCTGACGGGAATGACGCGCGATGGGACGTTCTATGTGGAGAACGGACGCGTGCAGGGCGGAATCCGAAATTTCCGCTTCAATGAGAGCCTGATCCACATGCTATCGAATGTGGAAGCCATGAGCGTGCCCGTCCGAGCGAGCGGAGAAGAGTCGATGGACATGGTGGTTCCGGCGATGAAGGTGAAAGACTTCAACTTCACCGAAGTGACCAAGTTCTAGAGCCCGCGGCAAGGGCGATTCGTGCACGGTTTTCGCTCCGGTTTTTGCTTCCGTTTTATGTCCGGCAAACGCTGGAATTGACCCGGATTTGACCGGAAATAGGTGGGTTCAGACAGGCTGTTTTAGGCTCGAATTCGGTCCTCATAATTCACTCTAAGTCATTCAAAGAAAATCAGTTAAGCCCCATTTGTTCCATGACTTCGGTAACTTTGTTTGCCCCATTTGTGGGTGTAGGCTGCCCTTGAGTTGGATGAGATCCGGAGAGCGGAAACGGGGCTCCCGGAAGGAAGGGTCTCCTCAGCGTGGCAGCAGAAGGCAAGGCACCGATGACCGAGGCGCAAGCAACGACGGGGCACTACGAAGACATGCAGAGTGCGCCGCGCTTTCCGCTGCATCTGTCGGCGTCGGTCACCAGTCAGGGCAGCGCGTATTCGGCGGAGACCGAAAATATCTCAGCCAATGGCGTGCTGTTTGCGATGGACCGGGACGTTCCGGTGGGTTCGATGGTGGATTTCACGATTCTGTTGCCGGCCGATGTTGTGGGCGCACGGAAAGACGTGCAGATCGATTGCCGCGGCCGGGTCGTGCGCAGCTTCGAAGATCGGGGCCGGCGCGGTGTGGGCGTAGTGATTGACGAATACCATTTCGAACGAGCGTAGGCGCAGGGAACTGAATGGCTACCATTCCGGTGAGCGTGGAAGAAAATCTCGGAGCAGTCGAAGACCTCGGCAAAGGCCAGTTCGTCCGCGTGATTGTGGCCGATACGCAGGCCATCTTCCGCGCCGGCTTGCGCAAAGTGTTCGCGCTTGAAGATGACATTCGGGTGGTTGGCCAGGCGGAGACTTTGGCGCAAACACAGTCCGCAGTGGCGAAGTTTAGCGCGGATGTGCTGATTTTCGAGGCGGCGCTGACTCCGAATCCCGTGGACGCCGTGGCCGAACTGCTTCGCCAGTATCCGCTCTTGCGTTTCGTAGTAGTAACCCCGAACGCCGATGAAGAATTAACTTTGGAATTATTCCGCCGGGGAACGCACGGCATCGTGTCGCGTGAAGTCGAACCTGAGTTGTTGGTCGAGTGCCTGCGCAAAGTGGTGGCCGGCGAGACCTGGCTCGACAGTCAGGCGGTGCACTGGGTGATGGAAGCGTATCGCAACCAGAATAGCCGTCCGTCCGGATCGCGCCCGAAGGTGCAACTCACTCCCAAGGAAACCCTGATCGTCTCCTGCGTGACTCAGGGAATGAAGAACAAAGAGATTGCTTTGCGCGTGGGCACCACCGAGCAAGTGGTGAAGAACTACCTGCGTAAAGTCTACGACAAGCTGGGAGTGGCCGACCGTCTGGAACTGGCGTTGTATTGTCTGAATCATCACGTAGTCGACAATACGAAGGTCCCCCCGCTGCCGGCTTCCAATGGAAACGGCAACGGCAATGCGAACGGAAATGGGAGTGTTGCGAGTGCCGCAGCGGCTGGTATGTCGGCCTCTGGCACGCCTTCAGCGCCTGGTTCCGCATCGCCCGCGGGCCCAGATTCTGCCGGAAAACTTCCCTCGTAAGTTCCCGACCTCTGCGCTACCCCGTTCCTTTCAAGGTTGCGGTTTCGACGACTTCCCCCATAGAATTGAGAAGCACGAGACCGCCGCAGAATCGTGAAGATTCTGGCGGACCGCGCAGGAAGCTTCCGTCAAGAGTCGTTCCTTCCAATCCGATTCACGCCGGAGAGATGGCCGAGTGGCTGAAGGCGCACGCTTGGAAAGCGTGTTTAGGGGAAACTCTAACGTGGGTTCGAATCCCACTCTCTCCGCCAGTTTGTTTTCAGTAGTTTACGAGGGCCACGCTTTTTCAGCGTGCAATGGCGTGCAACGTGCATCCAATGTTGCATGGCCCTCAACCTCTATCGACGCCACCGCAAGGAATGTGAAGGCTCCCACCCCGAAGACACCCGCACCGGCCAGTTTGAAGAGGGACGGCGAGGCTGGAAAAAATGCGCGTGCCTGATCCACGTATCCGGCACGCTCGGCGGGAGGTTCAACCGCCGACAAACCGGCACCGCCGATTGGGACGAAGCCAAGTCCATTGTTGCTTCGCTGCAACAGTCCGGCTCTTGGGACGGCCAGGACAAGATCGAAACGCCCTTGGCACTTCCTGCCACGAACCCCGAACCCGAACGAATTAGCGTAATTCGTGCAATAGCCGCGTTTACAGCCGAGTTTGAGGAACACACGGCCCCGAACACCCAACGGAACTATAAATTCGTCCTGAAGCAATTACGGGGCTTCTCGGATGCCAAGGGCTATGCCGCTATCGACCAGTGGACGCCTATCGACGTGCGGGAGTTTCGTGCGTCGTGGGGAGTGTTGCCGAGCACCACTGCCAAGAACATGAGCGTCGTCAAAGCCTTCTTTGAGTTTTGCCACGCGAATGAATGGACGCCGCGCAATCCGGCCCGCATGGTGAAGAACCAGCGCGGACAGCATAACGACCCGCGCAGCGAACAGAAATTACCGTTCTCCGATGAAGAACTCCGCCGCATGTATGACGCCTGCGATACAAAATACGGGAAACGCGAGATCCAATTTGCCAAAGCGACCAAAGAACGGAAAGAGCAAGGCCCCTATGCCCAACACCGCACCCGATGGAAAGGGCAAGACATAGCGGATTTTATTTCGGTGTCGGTATATACCGGCTTGCGGATTTCCGACGTGAGCACGTTTCATATCGACCGGATGCGGCCAGACGGGACCATTCAACTCAGGACCACCAAGGCGCACACGCACGTTTACACCTGGGTTCCCGAATGGTTGCAGCAACGCATTCGCGTCCGCGCCCTTGAGACAGGCCCGTATATCTTCGGGGAGCACAGCACAACCGACGTGAACGTCATCACCGACTTGTGGCGGCGCAAGCTGAATAAACTCTGGGAACTGTGCGGCCCGTGGAAGGACAAGCCGACGCCGCATCGTTTCCGTCATACCTTCGCAAGAATTTTGTTTGAGCGCCCCGGCGTCACTGTGCGCGACGTGGCGGAATTGCTGGGCAATACGGAACAGATCGTGAGAAAGCATTATGCCGCGTGGATTCCCGAACGCCAGGAACGATTGACGGCGGTACTTAAGGCGGCTTTCGACACAAAGCCGAAACCAAAGCCGAATGTTATTGCGATGCCGAACCCCGCAAAGGGGTGAGGAGGGAGCTACCCCGTTCTGTTCAGGCTCCCATGAGCAACCGCGTATGAATGCGCCGCACGGCGGATTCCGGCACGCTGTAAACCGTGTGCGCCCGCTTGCGTCCCATCCTGATTTTGATGACGCCCGGATCGTCTTTGACGAGCTTTCGCACCGTCTCCCTGCCCAAACTCCACAGTTTTGCTAGGTCGCTAACGCGATAGTGTTTTTCGGCGAAGCTGTCGTTAGGGGGCATATAACGCCGCTCCAGAGCAAATGCTGCCTGGCTCGTGTTCTGGACTGATTTTTTGCCAAGTGACTCTGCGTCCATCATTGCCTTCGCCCTTGAAACGGTCGTCGATTCTTGCTGGTTAAAATCAGTGGCCTAAGCCTATGCCCATACTCATCCCCAGATCCTGCCCTGGCTGCTGTGACCTGGCAGCCTCATGCTGCAAAGGCGCAATCGCGTGTTCCGGCTTGTAGGCGCTCTGGTGCGAGAAATCGCGACCAAGAGCCTGCGGCAGTTTTTCGCGGTCGTTTGTAAAAATCTGCGCGTCCCACTGTCCGCGCGAGACAGAGACATACGCCATGCGGCTATTGAGCAAGTCTTTCGCCGCCAGCTCCGTATCCACGTGAATGAGTACGCGCTCGGCGGTCTGTCCCTGACTGGAATGACTGGTGATGGCATAGCCGTGGTCGAGGTGCGGATGGTGCTGAGGTTCGTAGTCCATGCTGCGCCCGTTATCAAGCTTCAACCGCATCGCGCCGTCCGGCGCGATGCTTTCCACTGTACCGAGTTCACGGTTCGCAATCTTCAGCTCATGATTGGGCGCGGTGAATTGGATACGGTCTCCAACCGAAAATGCCTTCTCCTGCTCGCGATACACCGAGACGCCCATCTGTCGGCGAGGGTCATAGGTCGTTACACTTCCATCTACGCGCAGCACTGTGAGCCGATTGTTTTGCGCGTCGATACTTTTGACGCGCGTGTAATCGCCCTTTGCAATGCCGGTCTCCCGCGAACCGCGCGAATAGCGCAGAATGTCGTCAACTCGGTATTGCTGTGCCCAACTGCGATCCGCTCCGGTCATCTCCTGACGCGGTACCAGCGTTTGGACGGAGTGCTCGTCTCTCCTTACGACGCCGCGCGCTTGCAGCTCGGCATGGATGCGCTGATTAATCTCTGTGCGTGACAGATTGTCGGGCGACACCACCAGCGTGCTTTCCGGCGACTTGGCATACTCGCGTGCGATGGCCGAGATGCGTTCCTCGTGCCCTTTCACTTCATGTACGCGGCCCTGCCGGTCAAGGCTATCGATGGCCGCGCCAACCTGACCACGCGCCAATTGCTCGACGGCCTGCTTCAGTTCCGGGTCTTTCTGGCGCACGATCTCTTCGAGTCTCACCGTTCGCATTCCCGCTTCCTGAAGCTGCGCGAAAGGACGGCCCGCTTCGACCGCTTCGTGTTGCCGCGTGTCGCCTACTAGCAAAACCCGGTCTCTCTCATGAAGCCGTTCCATGAACTCGTGTATCTGGCGCGTCGAGGCGAGCGAAGACTCGTCGAGCACATAGAACCTCTCCTGACCTGTGTCCGACTGCTCTCCCCGCGCAAGATGGCGCTGCAGAGTCGAGGTGTCTATGCCTGCCTCGGCCAGCTTCTGCGCAGCGCGTGAGGTTGGAGCAAAGCCTTCGACCTTATAGCCTTCGGATTCCACTCCTTCCCGGATCACCGACAAGGTAGTCGTCTTGCCACTACCAGCGATCCCATCCAAGCCGACGATCTTCTCTCGGCTCACAAAGATGTCATCGACCACCTCGCGCTGCGCAGGACTCAGTTCTGTATGGCGGTCTTCGATTGCAATCCGCAGCGGGGTCGAAACTAGCATCGGATCGCTGTATGTGCTCTGATTCCCGCTCTGCATACGAGCGATGACATCCTGCTCCATGCGGACCATCTCAGCAGTGGTATAGAGCGGCGCGGCACGCCCTTCTACATGGCCAACGGCCAGAAACTCGCCGCGCTGGACTCGCTGCGCAAATTCTTGTCGCACTTGTTCGTAAGTTGCTTGCGCCATGCTACGACTTATCGCCGCCTGCAAGATGCTTCGCTCATCCTGCACGGCAGACCGCTCGAAGACATGATTGCGGGCATAGGTGACGGCCTGCTGCTCGGTCTTGTTCGAGTGCGGTGCATGAATCTGTCTATGGTCGCGCGCCTGGGCTACAACCCGATCCGCCTGATTGCCGTATTGTGCAGCCAGTTCACGGTGCCGCTGTAATACCACTTCCGGAGAGTGAATCTCCTTACTGTCCCGCGTGCGATGGGCAGCAACCTGTGCCGCGCCCGCGCCTTCTCTTCCAATCTCCTGCAAGTGCCGCTTGATCTGTTCTCGTCTTGGACTGGATGCATCGAGATACTCCTGCGTGTAGCCCTTAATCTCCGGCTGGCCATGCTTGCCGCGTTCGACCTCATAGCCGAACCCCTGCAGACGCATGGCAAGCTCGGAACGGTACACACTGGTCGCATACTGCTGCGATTGGAAAAGGCTTCGCTCCTGAAGCGCCCGCGTCTGGCCGTTCTGACGCTCGGTCATATTGAAAATGACCGCATGAGTATGAAGTTGTGGCGCGGCATACCCATCTACCGGACGGGCAGTGTCGTGCTCAAAGGTGGCGGCAATGAACTTGGCCGTCGTTTCCGGCGCGTGGATATTGCCGATACGCGCTTGTGCATACCGCTCCAATTCGCCAAGTGCCATGCGGACACTTTCACGGTGCGCCTGCCGCACACGCTCATCGCCGCCGACAAGCGCGGTGAGAGAAACGGATTTCGGCGCTGAGAATGTCGCGTCCCACCCGGCGCGATGTTCGACGCTGGTGATTTCCTTGCCGTACTCGTTGTCGTAGGTCTTCGCAGGCTGGTGCTTGACGAGTTGCGCGCCGCTTTCAGGATGCTGTCCTTCGCTCAATCGAGCAAAGTCCTCGGCACCAACGGAATCACGCAGTCCCCACTCCTGGGCAAGCCTTCCCTGCCACTCGCTATGCACCTGCGCGTCACGGCTCCAGTAGTTCTGCTTCTCCGACACAAACTCGCGCACATGGTAAGTCCGCGCCTGCCCTGCCGATAATGCTTTGGAGATGGTCAACATGCGATTCAGCTCTGCAACGAGCGCCGTAATATCTCGCTCCTGTTTTATGAGTTAGACTAACTAAGCGTCGTAAGAGATGCTCACTGTGTGTATTATTTATTGCTGAAGTACTCAAGGTTAGACCCATATGTCTGTACTTGTATCGCAGTTGTGTTATTGATTCGACTTACAATAGCGATCCGAATCGGCAACGCGACAGCACGCTCATCGGCAGTGTTTATCGGGGATATAGCACAGGCTAAGCGCCAAATGAAAGCGTCAATGTGGCGCTGTAGATATGGGCAATGAAAGACCTGTTATCCGTAAGACTAAGTGGTCAAATGTAAACATGTAATACTTAACCGGCAATAGATGTAATGGAAGAGAAGTTATACCATCCTATCAAGCGCGCTGACCTGCGCTTTATGTGCGCACTTCGCAACCATCAAAGTTGCTGTTTGGGATCATGCAAATAGAGCACATAAGTGCCGTCTGTCCGGATTGGAGTCTTGAGATTAGAGTGGCAATTAGCTCAGTCGATCCACTGCGATTCGTCCTAGCTCTCGGCCTTCTCATTCCCAGTTCTTTGCCTCGATGCTCCGGGAAAGATAGCTGCCTTTTGACGGGCTTCTTCGGAAGGCCAGAAGGTGGTGCCTTCACCTCTGGTTGCGGACTCGAATCCGCTGGCTGAACTGCAACTGAGAGTGGCGCGATAATCGCCGAATGAGGTGTATCATCGCGGCTGGTTGTACCTGCAAAAAGGTCTGGTTGGTTTCGACGTTACGATGGAGTCGGCGAGTCCAATTAACCCCAGAGGAGGTGCTGAACCGCCTTCCAATTCCGCTGGAAATCCGAGGCGATACCAGCCTTGTGAGTGGTCTAGGAGCCTCGATCTAATGGCCGCCAATTCGTACTTCTGAAGCGGTCGCAATTCTCACTCATACCATGTCACCGCAATGATTGCCGGAAGGTTGAAGAGCACGGCCAGAGGCAACAATCCACCGCCGCCTTTAACGCCGAGGAAAGCCGAGGGGAATCACGGTTCTTTCTCCGGCGCATAAGCGCCGGAATTGGCACGCGATTTGGCCAGGGGTTCGTCGGCTTCCAGGTGCTTGATCGACTCCGTAGAAGCCAAGGGTTTGCGGAGTCTATATGCATTACCTCTTCATGCGTGACGGCAAGGCGTGCTCTTGTCAAGCAGCACGGATGCTAATTACTTCTTCGCAGGACTCGGATCGCCGCGTTGAAGGGGTTGCCCCGCTGGGGCAGAGAGAGACATTCCGAACATAGCGGGAGGGTTCTTACGGGCGTGGGCACGGCCTGTCAACGCCCCGAAGCGAAGCGCAGCCGCAAGGCGTTCCGCGCCCTTTGCGGAACGGAGCTTGACGGGCCGTGATCCGCGCTCGTACTCTCTTCCCGCTTCGGAATGGCTCGGTTACGGTCGCCGCGAAGCCTACCGCTGACGCGCGTGCGGTTCTTTCTTCCCGAAGTGTTTCTCGAACAGCTCGCGGGTCGCTGCACGCCTTCCACGGTCAGCACGACCGATTTGGCCTCGCTCTTGGGATCAGAAGAGATGTAGTCCTTCGTGTGCAACCGTGGCGTATTCCATCCCACTCCTAGCTTGGAGTTTGCCACAAAGGGTTGCACCGGGAACCTCAGAGCATGACCGGACAGACGCCGGACAAAGTCCGGACGCACACCGGATGCCGCTCGCGCGCGACGACAACGCCTCAGATGCCACATCCTGCGTAACCTTTGATGGATCAACACGCTTACGCACAGAGCGCCCGGCCATAGCTCATTAGCTCCCGCCGTCCCGGAAGTCGCTTGTTTTCAACAAGTATCCCAGCAGATACCTAAAGTAGCTCGGCAGTTCCCAATTGGGGATGACGTGTCGAAGCGTCAACCCGATGCCGTAGGCAGCGTGCTTGCACCACCACAACTGGCGGGGCAGGCAGTGCAGTCGGCATCGAATCCGGCAAGATGTAGCGAATGAAAGAGTCGTACGGCGAAGGCCACCTTTGCGGACATGCGCGTTCAATTCACCGGCCTGGCGGTAGGTCATCCAGATCGGCGCGGCGAAGCTCTGGCTGAGAGCAGACATCCAGAGGGACAGAACATTGATTCCGGAATAGGCTGGCCGTTGAAACGCAGAGGACGAGTAATCCGGCCGGCGGCGTGCTCAGCATTCCACGAACGAGTCCACGGGCGGACACCTTTTTCCAGATACTCCACAATCTGTGCGGTAATGCGGCTGTAAACGTCCACACCTGCCTCACGCCGGGGTGAAAGCGGATCGACGAAATATGCTCCCATGATAGGGTTTTCGGATTTTGTAACAAGAAGATCTCGTCTTGCGATCTCAAAGGATTTCAATGTATGATGCCCTTTTTCCGGTCAGGCGGAGTTATCGCAGGGCTTGAGGACATCCCCAGACTGCCTTCAGTGATCCCTGCTGGACGGTCGCTCCCGGGAGCCTGACCTCAAGAGATGGAGGGAGGCACGCCATGCGAAGACTTTTCCTGTTGTTCGCTCTAGCCCCGTTTCTTTGCCTCATAGGGCCACTGGAAGCGCAAGTCGCCCCCGGTACGCCTTCCTTCTCGGCCTACGACACCGACCCGAGCCGGTACACGACCATCAACTTGCAGAACCTGAACGTGGTGCTGAACGTGCCCGTGATGAGCAAGAATGGGGCGTTCCCGTTCCGGTTCGCGCTGACTGGCGCAGACTCCTATATCACTACATCGGGACCCGGAGCGCTGAGTGTGCCCTTAACGGGTACAGAGAACAGCAACATTCTGGGCCCAGGGGGTTCGTTGGGAATAGGTCTTGGACTTGGATTTACAAGCCTTGTGCACGGAACCTGCCCCGGCGGTCAAGCCAAAATAACGTACTCAGGACTCTATTTTTCTCTTAAGGACGGCACCGTACATCCACTGCCCGTGTCAGACTCAGTGGTGTCGAGTGCTACATGCTCGACATCTTTTACCGATACGACGGCAGACGGCAGAGGTTTAACTGCGACAGTAAGGGGCAATGCAAGCCTGCCGACGCTGACGGCCCTTTACAGCAGCTCAGGCACGAGCCTGAGCACTTCAGCAGTCACTGACTCCAACGGCAATTCCATTTCTTACAACTCTTCATCGTCCACTTATACGGACACTCTAGGCGTGACCGTACTCACTTCATCACTCACTACCTCCCCAGTCAGTTTTACGTGGTCAAATGGTGGATCCACACCCCCTGCTCTTGATGTAACCAATACCGGCTACACTGTGCGGTCGGCTTTCGGGTGTTTTACGGAGTATGATCTGTCTGGCAACACTCTCCCAACCAGCATTAGTTTCCCGGATAGCACGTCATTGGGGTTGGCGTGGGAGCCGACGCCAAGCTTTTCAGGTGATAGGACGGGACGGCTGGCTACGGTTACATTGCGAGACGGCGTGAGCACGGTCGGCTTCAACTACAACCCGGCCAATCTAGGCAGTTCCAGCAACTACAACCTCAACTGCACTTACCTGATCCCAAACAGCATGAGTCGCACAACCAGCGATGGCACCGTGACGTACACATGGACGCACACGAGCACTGGCAACTCGACGACAAAAGTGGACGTGGGCGGGAACAAAACGATTTACACATTCAACTCCACGCCCATTCTGACCCAAGTCCTATACTTCCCGAATACAGGGACGGTGAGTAGTCCAACATACTCCTCCACGGCGATGCGAACGGACTTGTACTGCTACAACGGGAACAGCACAAGCTGTGCCACCGCGACAGTTACCCTGCCTGTCGCCGAGGTAGACGAATACGTCAACATCGGTGTGACTGCTGGCACTTCTCGACAGCAGAGAAAATACGACAAGTATGGCAACATGACCTACTCTGCGCAGTACGACTTCGGAGGAACGTCTCCCATCACCGCCACCACCATCGTCTACGGCACGTCGAACGGCTCCGGTAGCTGCTCTAGTGTCGGGAATAACGTCAACAATAAGCCCTGCACGGTGGTGACAACAGTCAATGGGAATACTGTTGCGTCTGCGCAGTACGCTTATGACGCTCACGGCAATCTGCTGAAGACCTATGTCTCTCCCAACGGTGGTACCAGCTTCCTGAGCAACAGTACTTCAAACGTGTACAACTCGAACGGCACTGCATCGAAGACCTATGACCTCGCAAACAACGAGACGGACTACACCTATTCGAGCAGCGGCTACAGTGATGGCTGCGGCACAATCTTTCCGTTCCCGATCCAAGTCAAGAACGTCACGACAGGACTCTACACGTCAGCCACCTACGATTGCACGGGCGGCGTCAAGCTGACGAGCGTGGACGCCAGCGGCAACAAAACTACCTACGGTTACCAGTCTAGCGGGGGCACGGCGGACCCTTGGTGGAGACTGCGCTCCGGGACTGATCCGTTGAGCAACGAGGCCTGGATCACGCCGACAGTCGCAAGCATGAACAGTTCCTTCGAGTTCAACTCGTCCAATTCAATCAACAACGTCACGACCACGCTGGACGGCTATGGCAGACCGATAAACTCGCAGAAGCAGCAATCCCCGACGACGACGAATTACGATACCGTATCCACCACGTACAACTTCGGCGGTGTGAACCCTACCGTCAACAAATCCACTCCGTGTACGGCAAGCTCCGGCTCGTCATGCGGAACCAGCACAGGGGTGACCAACGCCTTTGACATGCTTGGAAGGCTCGTTACGTCGGTTGACGGCGGAGGCGGGACGGATACAATTACCTACACGCAGAACGACGTTTTAAACGTGCTCGGTCCCGCACCCTCAGGAGAAAATGCCAAGCAGGTGCAGAGTCAGTACGACGGGCTAGGTCGTCTGACTTCCTCTTGTGCTATCTCATTCACGGCCAGCGGCAATGTCGCCTGCAACCAGAATACGGGCAGCAATAATGGCATCCTAACCACCACGTCGTATACTTCGGGAACGGGATACCAGACGGTCTCCTCTACTCGCGGATCGCAGACGCGGAGCAAAACGGTAGATGGGCTGGGCCGCATGACGCAGAAGGTTTCGCCCGAAGGCGGTACGTGGAATTACCACTACGATTCCTACAGTTCCTGTCCGACGGGATACAAAGGAGCCAGCGGACAATTGACTGCATTCACTGATCCGAACGGCAATCTGATCTGCTACGCCTATGACTCGCTGAACCGGGTTACGGGGGTAAACGCCAACGGCACCAGCTGCCGACATTTCTATTATGACAACTCAGCGGGATACTCGGGGACTCTGCCCACGGGAGTCAGCCTGTCGAACCAATACGGGCGATTGGTGGAAGCTGCGACTGATGCCTGCTCTTCGGGCACACTGATAACGGACGAGTGGTTTAACTACGACACAAACGGTCACATGCTGACCATGTGGGAGAGCACGCCAAATTCCGGCGGCTATTACAAGTCAACGGCGACATTCTACGGGAACGGCGCTGTGGATACGTTGGCGCTTTCGGGACAATCTTTCACGACGACTTACGGTCTGGATGGCGAAGGGCGAGCCAGTTCCCTCAGCATCGGCAGCGCCACTGCCGTCTCCGGCACCACATTCTTCCCCGCCACACTGACTCCCACAATCTCCATCGGCACCGGCACAGACAATGACGCGTATACTATCGACGCTAACACGGGGCGAACCACGGGCTACAAATTCACGCTGGGATCGACCACCGACGCAGGAGTACTGACTTGGAATGCAAACGGAACGCTGAAGCAGTTGGCGATTGCGGACGGCTTCAACTCCGGCGGCACACAGACATGCACCGTCAATCCGTCGCTGGTAACGGGGACGGGATACGATGACTTGGGACGGTTAATCGGTTCCAGTTGCGGAACTTCGGGCTCTATTTGGAACCAGGCGGACAGCTACGACCAGTATGACAATCTCACCAAGTCCTCCACCGGATTCGTAAGCTGGAACCCTACATACAGCACTAGTCCCAGCAATAACCACTACGCTTGCACAGGCTGCACCTACGACTCGGACGGTGACGTGACCAACGATGGGACCAACGCCTACACTTGGAACGAGTTCAGCAAGCTAGCGTCGAGCAACAAAGGCGGAACTAATTGTGCTAGTGCAGGCGAATGTGTGGTCTACGATGCTCTAGGCAGAATCGTCGAGATCGACAGTGGCAGCACGCACACTTCGATATGGTATACGCAGCTAGGTAAAACGGCGTACATGAACGGCAGCACCTATCTGTACTCCTACTGGCCCGCACCGGGCGGAGCAACGGCCATACACAACTTCCCCAGCAGCGGTACAGTCTACATCATGCACAAGGACTGGCTGGGCAACGCTCGGCTTGGGTCTAACCTGGCAACTACAGTGATCGACGATTACGCTTTCGCCCCCTACGGCGAAAAGTACGACATTTTCGGATCGACCAGCCAGAACGAGACCATGTTCATCGGCCTGACGCAGGACGTGCTGGCTGGCATGTACGACACTCCGAACCGCGAACTGCAGGGCTCACAGCAGGGAAGGTGGTTATCGCCTGATCCCGCAGGAGCAGGATGGAATCAGTACGCCTATGTGACCAACCCCAACAGTCAAGTTGACCCAAGTGGGCTCTGCGTAGCGTCCAAGATAGGAGCACTGCAGAAGATGTTTTGCTCGGGCGGGGGGGGGAATCCTTACGCTCAGGACGAAAGCATGCCCGATGAATATGGGAACACTATTTTTGACGCAATCGAGGGAGCGCCGGGGACGTACTTATCATACAACTCGTATGGAGTGTTAAGTTTTGGTTTTTCGGAGGATCTGTGGGTTCAGGCAGAAAACTTCATGGACCAGAGTAATGCAAGCTTGGCCGCAGCGGCGTCGGCCGCCGCTGCTCAAGGCATGACTCTACAGTGGGATCAAAATCCAATTCTTACGGTGTATGTGCACGACTTCGGAGTCTACACAGTTTCATCAGGATTGATAGCTGACAGTCTGCAACTGCAGGCAGACCAGCAGTGGATCAATAGTCAACTAAGCCCGAAGGAACAAGGATTTTTTGCCGTTGGCTTAGTTGCACCGAGCCTGCTTATTGATGGGAATCCGCGGGCTTATCTGTTGCCTTTCATTGCTGCATACGGGAACGAGGTGGAGAACTATACGAACGAATTTAACACCGTTTATGACGTCACGGCTGCGGCAAAACCATGAAGCTGATGAAGCTAGACGTCGATATACTTGCGTGATTGGAACCGATACTGTGACCATAAAGAGAGAGGTTTGTTGTCTCGTACTTCTGGTTAGTGCGTTTGACCCCATAGCGAGCGCGAAGAGGCCAATTTATCAGAGAGGAAACCTGATCGAAGTCTCACCTAAGTACATTGAGTCCCCCGCACCGGTAGCCGGGGCTATCCTTCCTCCCCCTCAGATTCTTATAGGGTACTCGTTCGAGATCCAGGTTGGCATTTTCACGTATTCAGTGGACGCCGCCATTTGCTGTCCCCTCAGATCCAACTACAAGCTCGAATGGGCGGCGAATGACGCGATCGAATTTCGCTTTGACAAAGAGAAGATGTTTGTCAAGCGTCCGAACGGAAAGGAACTGACGGCAAGACTGAGGAAGGTAACGCAGGCAACCTCAAATCTCTCGTCGTCAGCTCCATCTCCCGCGTCCGTTCCCCGATTCGGGCCATTCTTAGAAAGAGCTGAGCATGGCAAGACGGTGCCGCTCGGAATAGACTTCCTTCGTGCCGATCATATGTGTCTTCGCCTCGCCGCAGATCTGGGAGCAGCTGACTTCTTTGATAATCTACGGGCCCGGAAGACCACGAATGGCACGAAGTTCAGCAAGGGCACCTATGTGGTGGAAACATTCCCAGAGAACTTGACAGTGAGGATCATTGCGGAATTGGGTGCCTGCACTCTCAGAGAAAGCGCACCTGGAGGAGGGAACAGCCCGAGGAACGTTCATTTGGACGAAGACTTCATGAGGTCCGTAATTTTTGAAGGGGCGTGGAAGCAAGGCTTCGATGAAAAAGTGGCTGATCTGGGGCCCCTGACAGAGGGACGAATCCCCAATCCAACGCCGCTGTCGAGCTATAGCGATTGGTGGAAATACGAATTCGAAGTCCGCTCCAAGGGTGTCAGTTTGAACGATGCGTTGATAATTGTTCTTCAATCGCCAGATGGGAGGATGCTCGCCCGATTCTCTGCTCGATTGCCCAATGGCTTGTGATGACCGCCTCATCCTTCGACTCCTCTAGGTCGCGCATGTACCTTGCCTCTTTTCGTGACCCAAGAACGGACGGGGCGAAGCCAGCCCAACAGCCGCAAGCTTGCGTCCTTTCGAGGCATAAACGAGCAGCCCGACCATCAAGGCTTATTTAGGTATCTGATCTTGCCAGCGTGCAATAGCGTGCAAGGGTGCGCGGCGAAGGTGGTAAGTTTGGCATCCGTGGCAATGTAGAATCTACAAGTTGTGGAAGCGATTGGGCAAGGCAGGGTTCGAATCCCACTCTCTCCGCCAGTTTTTCATCCTAGTTCGTCCAATGAAATCCAGAACCGCTAGAAAACCAGCGTACTTGGCGGGGCTCATGGGGTCTTTCCCAAGGTCACGCTGGGCGATGCGCGGAAAAAGCGTGAAGAGCTGCGCAAGCAGTTGGAAGCCGATCTTGACCCGGCCGGACCTGTGAAAAGCCTGACATTTATCACTGCCATTTGTCACTGCGCTGTCGAAATGCTGACGCTCCCGGTCCGTGTCCTTTTGTAAAGGCATTGAAAATCGCGTATAGCGCTTAAAATCAGCCGCTTACCCGCTTGGAAGCATGGGTGCAGCAAACCTGTGATAAAATCCGGGCGCCCGATCTGAGAATGACTGCCTGAGTCAGGTTACCGCAACAGCCGAACAACACTTGAAAGCAGAGAAACACCCCTAGCAACCAAAAGGGGAAAGAACATATGTGGATTGTTCGATTAGCCTTACGTCGGCCCTACACATTTGTTGTGATGTCCATTCTCATTCTTGTGATGGGCTGCGTTTCGATATTCCGCACACCGACCGACATTTTTCCCAATATTGATATACCCGTCGTCAGCATTATCTGGACTTACTCCGGTTTGATTCCGGAGGACATGAACAATCGAATTGTTTACGTAACCGAAAGAGCGCTTACCACCACGGTAGACAATATCGAGCACATTGAGTCCCAATCGCTTTATGGAATCGCGGTCGTCAAGGTCTTCTTGCAGCCCACCGCAAATGTTGAACGGGGGATCGCACAGATTACGGCAGTGTCGCAAACGCAGCTAAGGCAACTGCCGGCAGGAACTACTCCACCGCTGGTGTTGGCTTACAGTGCATCGAGTGTTCCGGTTTTACAACTTGCATTGTCCGGGCAGGGACTCTCGGAGCAGCAACTCAACGACTACGCTCTCAACTTCATCCGCACTCAGCTCATCACCGTCCCCGGAGCGTCAGTGCCATACCCGTATGGCGGGAAGCAACGTCAGGTCGAGGTTGACCTGAATCCAAGCGCGCTGCAGTCAAAAGGTCTGTCCGCTCTCGATGTGGTGAATGCGATTGCTCTGCAGAACCTTATCCTGCCCACGGGGACATCGAAGATCGGGGGCACGGAATACCAGGTCAACGTACCGAACGCTGCGCCGCAGACGATGGAGGATCTGAATCGTATTCCAATCAAGACGATTGGCGATACTACGATTTACATGAAAGATGTTGCCTGGGTGCACAACGGCTCGCCTCCGCAGACCAACGTTGTACGCGTAAACGGACAACGATCCGTGCTGTTGATCATTCAGAAGAGCGGTAACGCTTCAACCTTGAGTGTGATCGCGGGCATCAAGTCGCTCCTTCCTCAGATTGCCACTACGCTTCCTTCCGAGCTGAAGATGCAGCCGCTCGCCGATCAATCCATTTTCGTCAAAGGAGCAATAAGCGGCGTCGTTCGCGAGGCGCTCATCGCTGCCTGCCTGACGGCTGTGATGATTCTTATGTTTCTGGGGAGCTGGCGCAGCACACTGATCATCGCGACGTCGATCCCGCTCGCGATTCTGTGTTCCCTGATTACGCTCAGTGCCATCGGCGAGACGATCAATATTATGACTCTTGGTGGATTGGCACTGGCTGTCGGCATTCTCGTCGATGATGCGACTGTCGAGGTCGAAAACATCAATCGCAACCGCGAATTGCACCTCGATCAGTCCATGGATGACGTGGTGCTGGACAGCGCGATGCAGATTGCCACGCCGGCCTTCGTTTCAACGCTCTCCATCTGCATCGTCTTCGCTCCCATGTTCTTGTTGTCCGGCGTAGCGCGATATCTCTTCCTGCCTCTGGCGGAAGCCGTGGTGTTCGCCATGCTGGCTTCGTATTTTCTCTCCCGAACGATTGTGCCGACGATGGCCAAGTACCTGCTGCAACATCAAACAGTTGGGGAGGAAGGAATCCCCAGCCGGAATCCGCTCGCCAGATTTCAGCAGCATTTCGAAGCGGGTTTCGAAGGATTCCGCCAAGGCTATCACACCCTTCTGAACTTCGTTATTCATCATCGCCGGGCGTTCCTGGCGACCTTCTTCGCCGCATGCCTGGGATCTCTGGCCGTCCTGATTCCGTGGCTTGGTCAGGACTTTTTCCCGGCAGTCGACTCGGGCAGTTTCAAACTTCATCTTCGCGCTCCGACGGGCATGCGGATTGAAGACACCGCGTTCCTGTGTGATCTGGTTGAAACGTCCATTCGACGCGAAATCCCTGCGTCAGAAGTTTCGAGTGTTACCGACAACATTGGTTTGCCCTATAGCGGCATCAATCTGTCGTATAGCAATTCCGCTCCGGTCGGAACGTCGGATGCGGATATTCTTGTGACGCTTTCCGCTGAGCACCATCCGACAGCCGATTATGTCAATCAACTCCGACTCGCTTTGCCGAAGCAATTTCCGGGCGTAACCTTCGCGTTTCTTCCCGCGGATATCGTCACCCAGATCCTTAACTTTGGCTTGCCCGCTCCGATTGATATCCAGGTTGTCGGCCGGGACCTTGAGGCCAACCACGCCTGGGCGAATGAAGTGCTCAGCCAGATCAGATCTGTGCCAGGGACCGCTGATCTAAGGATTCAGCAGCCGTTTAACGAACCCTACCTGAATCTAAGAATTGAGCGCACCAAAGCCCAGGAACTCGGTTTCTCGGCGCACGACATCGCGCAGAATCTGCTGGTTTCTCTTAGCGGAAGTTTTCAAACCGCGCCGACGTTTTGGGTGGATCCCAAGACCGGAGTCAGCTACAGCATCGAAACCCAAACACCGCAGTATCACGCTGACACGCTGCAGGACCTGGTGAACATCCCGGTCACAGGAACAACCGCCTCAGCCGCACCATCACTGATGGCGAGCCTGATCTCCATGAAGCGCAGTGCCGGAATGGCTGTGGTCTCGCACTACAACATTCAGCCAGTGATCGACATTTTTGGAAGCAACTCGGAGCGAGACTTGGGAGCGGTTTCGCGAGACATCAACAAGATCATTGATGCGAATCGCAGCCGCCTGCCGCGCGGATCGCAAGTCGTCGTCCGCGGACAGGTGCAGACCATGCGCTCTTCGTACGTTGGGCTTCTGGTCGGGCTGGTCTTCGCGATTATGCTCGACTACCTCCTGATCGTCGTGAACTTTCAGTCCTGGCTGGATCCTTTCATCATGATCTCCGCGTTGCCGGCCGCGCTTGCCGGTATTGCCTGGATGTTGTTCATCACGCATACGACGCTCAGCGTTCCGGCACTCATGGGCACCATCATGTGCATGGGCGTGGCCACAGCAAACAGCATTCTGGTTGTGAGCTTTGCCAGGGAGCAGATGGCGGAGGGGAAAGATGCAGTCGCCGCCGCCCTCGAGGCAGGCTTCACCCGGTTTCGTCCGGTGCTAATGACCGCCCTGGCCATGATCATCGGGATGGTTCCCATGGCGCTGGGACTGGGCGACGGTGGAGAACAAAATGCGCCGCTCGGGCGAGCGGTAATCGGCGGACTACTGTTCGCAACCGTGTCGACATTGCTTTTTGTTCCAACTGTTTTCAGCGTGCTCCATGGAAAACGCACGCAGCAACTATCGGCGAAATAACATGCAATTCTGCTCCTGAACAGGAACGGCATTATGAGTGACATCGCAAACAACGATCTCGTCGGCAAACCTCCAACGATTCCGTCCCACGCTATGAACGGACAGCAGCATCGCACCCTGTGGTTGCTGTTGTCCCTGATCGTGGGGATTGTCGCGGTGGTCCTCTTCTTTGGGATTCGTTCGCGCATGAAGGCGGAGGCCAATCTACATGCCATAGCGGCGCAGATCGCGACGCCCTCTGTTTCCGTCGTGCTGCCGAAGCCGGCTGCACCAGTCCAGGAAATCACCCTGCCCGGCAGCATGCAGCCGTTTATTTCATCCCCGGTCTACGCGCGTATCGATGGATACGTCAAGAAGTGGTACTTCGATATTGGAACTCACGTCAAAGCGGGCGATTTGCTGGCTACGATTCAGGCGCCCGAAGTGGATGAGCAGTTATCGCAGGCGCGCAGCACTCTTGCCACCGCACAAGCCAACCTGAAGCTGGCCGAAATTACCAGAGACCGCTACCAGGACTTGTTAACAAAGCACGCAGTGTCTCAGCAGGACGTGGACAATGCGGTCGGGAGTTACCAGGCAAACAAAGCGATCGTGGATGCCGATACAGCAAACGTCCGCCACTTCGAAGCGCTCGTTGCATACGAGAGCGTATATGCTCCGTTCGACGGGGTAGTTACGGCGCGCAACACCGATATCGGCGACCTCATCAATGCCGGCAGCAGCACGGCGCCGAGAACCGATATGTTTCAAATTTCGCAGACCGGCACTCTGCGCGTCTTCGTAAATGTTCCTGAAGAGTTTTGGCGAGGAATTAAGCCCGGACAAACCGGCGCGGACATCGTACTGGCGGAGTTTCCCGGCCAGAAGTTTCCTGGAAAGGTCGTACGTACATCCGAGGCCATCAACGGGACCACCCGCACGCTCCTGACAGAAATAGACCTTCCGAATCCTAATAACACTCTGCTTACGGGCTCCTACGCCGAAGTGCACCTCCACGTCCCTGCACAAAATCCGACATTCCTCATTCCGGCGAATACACTGCTATTCAGATCTGACCATTTGCAGGTCGGGGTGGTTAGAAACGGGAAAGTGGTGCTCGAGGATCTGACTCCGGGGCATGATTTGGGAACAAATATCGAGGTTGTGACGGGCCTGAAGGCTGACGATCAAGTGATTGTCAACCCTCCTGATTCGCTCGTCTCGGGTCAGCAAGTGAACGTTGCGCAAACCACGCTGCCGGGGGATTCACAGTGAAAGCTCCGAAGGCACTGGCTGGTGAGGCGCTCCGTGCCGCCAGTCTGCTCCTGATTGTGGCGCCAATTCCTTACCTTGTCGGTTGTACCGTCGGCCCGAAGTACAAGACGCCAAGCGCGCCAGCTCCGCTGGTGTACAAGGAGATGGGCAATTGGAAGGCTGCACAGCCCAGCGATCAAAACTTGGGCGGAAACTGGTGGGAGATCTTCAGCGATCCTCAGCTGAACGCTCTCGAACAGCAGATCGAGGTTTCCAACCAGAACCTGAAAGCGGCCGTAGCGCAGTACCAGGAAGCTCGCGCCTCTCTCCGCTATGCTCGCGCCGATTATTATCCGACCCTGACAGCGGCTCCTTCAGCTACTCGTCAGCGATACTCAGAGAACAAACCAGAGACTCTAAGCAAAGGTGCGACGTTTAGCGATTTTGTATTGCCGGTCAATCTCTCTTACCAGGTAAATGCATGGGGTCGGGTGAGCCACAACGTAGAGTCGTATCGGGCGCAAGCTCAAGCCAGTGCCGCCGATCTGGCCGTAGTCAATCTGACGATGCACGCTGACCTCGCAGTAGACTACTTTGCGGCACGCACGCTGGATGCGGAAGAGAAGTTGCTTAGGGATACGGTGACCCAGTACGAGAGGGCTCTGCAGCTGAATACGGACCGATATCAAGGCGGACTCGCTTCCGAAGTCGATGTCGAACAGGCGCGGACGATACTTGAAACCACGCGCGCCCAGCTGGTTGACGTCGGAGTCGCTCGGGCGCAATACGAGCATGCCGTGGCACTATTAATGGGCAGGGCTCCGGCTGAATTTACTCTGCCTCCGCTTCCCCTCACCACTCCGCCACCCGCGGTTCCGGTTGGCATACCCTCCGAGTTGCTGGAAAGGCGACCTGACATCGCTGGGGCTGAGCGGCTCGTAGCCTCTGCGAACGCCCAGATTGGACTGGCGAAGACCGCCTACTATCCGCTTGTGAACCTACTGGGATCAGGCGGATTCGAGAGCGGAACCATCAGCACTCTTCTTCAGGGTCCGAGCGCCTTGTGGTCATTCGGTCCATCCGCCGTGTTCACTGTGTTCGACAAAGGCAGAAGACACGCCCTCAACGATGAGGCAAGGGCCGCTTACGACTCGTCGGTCGCTTCTTATCGCCAGACCACGCTGAGCGCTTTCAAAGATGTGGAAGACAACTTGGCGGCGGTACGAATTCTCGAGCAAGAGGCGCAAATACAAGTTCGGGCCGTGGAAGCCGCCCAGAGGTCTCTCGGATTGTCGAGAATCCGATACGAAGGCGGAATCACCAACTACCTCGAAGTGATTACTGCGGAAAATGCCGCTCTATCAGACGAGGTCACCGCAGTGAACATCCTTGGACGGCGTATGGCGGCCTCAGTATTGTTGATCGAGGCGCTCGGCGGTGGATGGGATCGAGCAACCTTGCCTCGCTCTCCGGAATGCTGTGGCGCGATAGCCACGAGCGCTCCGTAGGCGATCCACAATTTCCGTCTGAAAGTTGGCGTGTCCGAGCTTCTCAGAAGTCGCTGAATTTGACGAATCGCACGGCGATCATCGCCCGTTTCCATTGGCTGCACCGTTGGAGGTATGAAACTCTCCTCAAAAGCACTCGGAAGCAAGAGAAATGCAAGTTGAAACCGATGTTGCAAAAGCATGCATCTGTTGCAAAATCATTCATGCTTGACAAACGTAGAAACGAGTGTACCTTTGCTGAGCAGAAATGGTGTGCGCTGGGTTCCTCACGTTGAACTTTTCTGTTGCCGACTCCTTCAGCCGCTGTGTGGCATGAAAGTAGCGAGCAGTAGATAGTTCGTTGGTGAGAGCACATCCCCGAGTTGTGTTTGTCCCTCCCCTTAGCGACAAGCAGTTGTGAAACCAGGCCCTTACTCCGTTGAGACGGGAGACTACGATGAGCACCCTGACATCGCGGATTCCAGTCAGAGAACAGGTTCGTCGCAAACGTTCGATGCTCTTTGGTATTGCGACCGCTATCCTGACTCTAACTGTCGCGCTTCCACTTTACTCCGAGCAACCGACAACCGCGGTGAAACGGTCCGCGGTAATACGCTCGGAATATTCCCCACAGCAAGCGCGCGGCCCTTATGCGCCTCAGTTGTTGCCGGAGCTGTTGAGTGTTGCACCGCCAAGTCAGGTGGTCAACTTATCAACCGCCGGGCACACTCAATTGCGACTGACAAGCGCGCCTCTGGCGTTTGAGCCCAACCGCGGCCAGGAGTCTGGGGACGTCAAATTCGCAGTCCGAGGCGAACGCGACCGGCTGTTTCTTACGAGCGATGGTTTTGCGATTCGGTTAGGTAACCAACCGCAGAGCGAAATGAAACTGTCGTTGGTCGGAGCCGAATCCAGCGAACTAGAGCCGGTAAACAAGTTGCCGGGCGTTGCTCATTATTATCTGAGTCCCGATCCGAAGACTTGGGTGACGGACGTCCCAATGTATGAGCGAGTCCAAGCCAAATCCGTCTATCCGGGAATCGACCTGCTTTACTACGGGAATGAGGGACAACTCGAGTATGACTTCGTTCTGCAACCGGGCGCGAATCCTGAGCGAATAGGCCTGCGGTTGTTGGGTGCAGACTTCGCTTCTCTAGATTCCAAAGGTAATCTCGAAGTGGTGGCTGCAGGACGTAAGCTTCGCCTTTTGAAACCGAATGTTTACCAGCTCGAGAGCACAAATTCGAGGCGGTCCGTCGCCGGAGGGTACCGGATTCACGAAGTACTCGAGGGCGGCCGTAAGACAACCGAGGTCAACTTCCAGATCGCTAACTACGACAGGTCCCGCGCTCTGGTGATCGATCCGGTTTTGACCTATTCCGAACAAGCTCCGGGTACCCAAACTCGTGGCATTCAAGTCGACTCGTCGGGAGACGTTTATATTGCCGGTGAAAGTGTCACGAACGGGTCATTGCAAGTCACGAAACTGGCCTCGGATGCGACGACCGTTCTGTACACGGCCACCATTTCCAGTACCTTCCCGGCATTGTCAGGATTCACGGTCGACTCCAGCGGGCGCGCGTATCTGACCGGTTACGCCTACCCCGGATATCCCACGACCCCGTCAGCCTATCAGCAGAATGTGGGTTCGGGAATACACGTCATTTTCACCGCGCTTGATGCAACCGGCCACGTGTCGTATTCCACCTATATAGCGGGCAGTAGTTCGGATGAGCCAGAGGAGTTAACTGCGGATGCGACCGGCAAAGCTTACATCATGGGAGAAACCTGCTCTGCGGACTTTCCGCAGACGTTGGGAGTGACTCTCACTACGAGTTGCTGGCAGCCCTTTGTACTAAAGATGGACCCGTCCCAGTCCGGTGCTGCCTCCCTCGTGTATTCAAATATTCTGGCTGAGAGTGACGCGTATGCGCTTGCCGGAGGGCTCGACAGCAGCAACAACTTGTATGTCCTGGTGGACACTTTTAGCAGCGTGCTGCAGGCAACCCCGGGCGCCTTCAATTACAGCGGAGAGGGTTCTCCCAACGGTGTCTATGTCGAGAAACTGAATAGTTCGGGGGTCACGAGCTATGTCGCCTATATAGGACCGGGCACTCCGTATGCCATCGCGGTTGAACCGGGCGGAGACGCGTACGTAACGGGACGACCTGGCGATGGCGATTTTCCGACCACAACGGGAGTCTGGAATCCTGACTACCCCGGAGGCTTTTTAAGCAAAATCAGCGCGGACGGTACTACTCTCTTATATTCGACATTTCTGAGTGGCCCCACCGGAACGATCAATAACACAACTCCCACGAATTTGGCTCTTAATCCAACCTGCCTTTCCAGTTGCGGCGTTTACTTCAGCGGCTACACGACCACGTCAGACATGCCGGTGCAAAGCCCCATCCAGGCTGCAGATCTGGATCCCGGTGCGACCGTCGCTTTCCTTGGCCAGTTGAATGCTACCGGAAGCCAGGCGAACTTCCTGACTTATTTCGGCGGCTCGAATGGCGGCATTGAGACCAACTGCGCAAATGACACTACCTGCAACCCCTATCTTGCTGCCGATTCGCAAGGGAACATCTACACTGCTCTTATAGAAACTTCGTCGGACTTCCCGATCACCGGAACCGCTGGCCCCAACTACTACAACTACATCGCAAAAATAAGCCCGAGTAATGCGTCATTCTTGCTGGCCGTTCCGGGCACGGTGACATTTGGTCAGCAGCCGGTCGGCGTCGGCACTTCGCCAGTACCTCCGCCCAATAACTACGTCAACACGAACCAGATTGTGCTGCTAAGAAATATGGGTTCGGTGGCCGCCTCAATCAGTAGCATTAATTTCGACGACCCCGAATTTTCTGAAACCGACAATTGCGCCGGCAGCGTGGGGGCGGGAGGAACTTGCAAAATCCAGGTTCAGTTCGATCCGTCCCAGAGCGGCGCGCGCAATGGAACGATGACGATCAGCTCCAATGCCCTGGACTCTCCTACGGCTGTGCAAATCAGCGGCACTGGGCTCAGCACCAGCGTGGTGCAACTCAGTACCGGAGAGCTGGATTTCGGATCGGTGGCGATCAACGGCAGCAGCACTCTGCCCGTTACGGTGACGAACGCTGGCAACACGGCGATGCCGTTTTACGGCATTTCGATCACCGCGCCATTCAGCGATACGAATAATTGTCCGAGCCTGATCCTGCCGGGCGCAAGTTGCACCGCGAATATCAGCTTCAATCCAGTCAGTGCCGGATATTTCTCCACTACGTCGGCTGTATCGGTAACTGCCGCTTATTCGACTTCCCCTTACATCACGCTGACCGGTACGGGCACCGGGGTGGGAGCGCCGGCTTTCACAGCAAGTAGCCCGGCGATCAATTTCCCGCCGACCTCAGTTGGAGCCACGTCCCTTCCGACAACCGACACCCAAATAGCTCTGGAGAATACGGGGACCGCTCCCATCACCATTAACAGCTTCACCATCACTGGAAACACCGGTGATTTTTCGATTTACACCAACTCTTGCGGCACCCCTCCTGCGCAAGTCGCACCGCAATCGAGTTGTAATGTATACCTGCAGTTTACTCCGACTACGGCCGGAGCGCGCGCAGCAACCTTGTCCATCGCCAGCAGTTTCAGCACTACGCCCTTGACCGTGAGTTTGACGGGGACGGGACTGGCAGCAACCCCGGCGCTGGTCTTCAGCGAGACGAAGTTCACTTTTCCCGATACGCCTATCGGGAGCATTAGCAGTACTGATCAGCCGATTCAAGTCAACAACGTGGGCAATACGCCGGTCACTTTCTATCGTGTCTACGACGATCACGGAGATTTCCACATTACCAGTGACGGATGTGGCGGCGTGGTTCTTGCGGCCTCGAGCTACTGTAACGTCTATGTTGAATTCGCGCCTACCCAGCTCGGGAGTCGTACCGGTACCCTCACATTCGTCGATAGCGTTACTGGGAGCCCACAGACGGTTCAGCTCTTGGGCAACGGCCTAACGGACACAGAAGTTGCGGTTCTCAATCCGACCACGCAGGTCTTTCCCGACACCGTAGTCGGTGTGACTGCCAGTGACCTTACAGTTACGTTCCAGAACTCGGGTGATGTGGCGCTCACGATTACCAATGTTCAAAGTGACAATGCGGCCGAGTTCCCCATTGACTCGAATGGTTGCCTTACGGGCGGTTCCGGCCCCTTGTCTGTCGCTGCTGGGTCAAGCTGCACTGTTTATATGAAGTTCACTCCGGGACAGGCCGGAGCGCGCAGCGCACACCTCACCTTCACGGACAGTGCGCCGGGTTCTCCGCACGTTGCTCTGCTCACAGGCATGGGCTTGAACCCGACCGGCGCTTTAGAAATCAATCCAACCTCGATTCCCTTCGGCACTGAGGCGATTGGCGTCCCGACTTCAACTACGCCAGTCCTGGTAACCAACCGCGGCGATTCGACCGTCAACATCACCAGCGTAAGCTCATCCTCGGCTGATTTCGTGATCAGCAGCGACGGTTGCGTGGAGTCTCTTCCCGCGGGTGGCACCTGTTACTTCTATGTGGCATTTGATCCCAGCGCGGCTGTAACTCGCAACGGCACCATCACGGTGGCGAGCTCCAACGCGCCCAGCCAGGGAGTGAGCGTTACCGGTACCGGCGTGACCGCCACGAAGGCTCTGGTGGTGATTTCTCCCGCCACTCTTGATTGGGGCACGGTCGCCACCAACAGTAGCAATCAGTGGCAGGTTTTCGTGCGCAACGTTGGCACTGAGACCGTTACATTCGGCAGCATCACGGCCGGCGCGGCGCCGTTTACATTGTCAAGCGGTTGCGGCGGAACGCTGGCGGTAAGTAGCTCCTGCCCCCTCTACATTACTTTTAGCCCGACGACGACAGGGACCTTTACCAATACGCTCTCCATCAGCAGCGATGCCAGCGGCAGTCCGCAAACTGTAAGCCTTACCGGTAAGGGCGCAGCAACCCTCAATGAAGCCCAATACGTGCCCAACGGTTTGCAATTCGATCAGGTGACTGACGGTTCCAGCAGCCCGCTTAACAGCGCGTTGTTGTACCTCTACAACGAGACCGGGGCGACCGTTAGTTATGGCACACCAACCGTCAGCGCCAATTTCACGCTGTCGCCGAGCAGTAGCTGCTTGGCCGGGCAGTCGGTTGGAGCCGGAAGCTATTGCTATTACTACGTTCAATTCTCTCCCACAAGCGGCACCACCGGATTAGTGAATGGCACTCTTAAGGTTTCGGTCGGTGGAACCACTTACACGGCCAACCTTACCGGGTATGCAGTCGCGCCAAGTGCGCAAGTACTCCTCAGCGTGAGTGGCATCTCTTTCCCTGACCAGGTGGAGGGGACCACCAGCAGCCCTCAGATCGTTTACGTTTCCAATGTCGGCAACGAGCCGGTTACTTTCGGTGCCTCAACCTTAACTGATTCCACCGATTTCAAAATTTATTCGGACGGGTGCAACGGCGCGATTGTGCCGGTTAACTCCTACTGTTACGTGTATGTCGAGTTCACTCCAGGATCGGCAGGCAGTCTCACTTCCACGCTGACCATCAACGACAACGCTTCAGGCGGGCCCCACGCGGTGTCACTATCAGGCAACGGCCTGGCTCCGACGACCAACGTTGAGTTGCAACCGGGCGGGGTTTCGTTTGTCGACACGACCGTCGGGCAGCAAAGCGCAGCCCAGCAGGTTGTGTACCTCATCAATACCGGCAACACCAGCATCACCATGGGTGCGAACGGCACGCAGATTTGCACAACGACTGGAAACCCATGCACTCCCAGCGCTGACTTCCTCTTGAGCTCAAACGCCTGCCCGGCCGGAACCGTCGTGGGAGCCGGTAGCTACTGCTACGCATATGTTTACTTCACGCCACAAGCGGCCGGTGCCCGCAGCGCCGTGCTGCGCTTCAACGACAACGGTACAGGAAATCCCCACTTCGCCACGCTGTCGGGCAATGGCGTTGCGGCGGTAAACGCAGTGGTTCCGGATCGGACGACCTGGAACTTCCCGGACACGCCGATCGGCGCCAATTCGGCTTCCGAATACATTTACATCACTAATAATGGAAACGTACCGGTTACGATCAGCGGAGAAAGCTCGAACTCCGCGGAATTCCCGCTATCGAGCAACTATTGCGCGAATTTCGCTACGAATCCGTTGCCGGTCGGGGCGCAGTGCTATGTCTATGTGACCTTCAGTCCAGTTGGACCCACACCACCGGGTCTCCGCTCAGCTACGCTGACCATCACCACAAGCGCGAATACGCTGACGATTCCGCTTCAGGGAAATGCGACCGCCGACGTCAACACATTGAATGTACAGGCAACTGAAGTGGATTTCGGACAGGTGCCGAAGGGGGTAACTGCATCCCAGTATCTTTACTTGACCAACACCGGCAATCTTCCAATCACTCTCGGGACACCAGTAATTTCCGACCCGGAAATCACGTTAACAAACAATGAGTGCGGAACGACTATTGCCATAGCCACGTACTGCTACATCTACGTGAACATAACGCCCAGCGGAACTGGACCGGTATCGGGAACGATCCAGTACAACGATTCGGCCACGGGTGCGCCACACATTATTACAGTCAAGGCAACCGGAATCGCCGATCAAGTGGCGCTCTCGCAAACCAATATTGATTTTGGAAGCTGGGCAATCGGCACCCAAAGTCTCCCGGTTACGGTTTACTACGTCAATGACACGAGCGCGACTGTCACAATTTCCACTATCGTCAGCAGCGCGCCGCCGGAATTTGTGCTGAATCCCAACAATTGTTACGCCGGGCGAGCCGTGGCGGCAGCCTCTTCCTGCAGTTTCACTGTGTACTTCAATCCGACGGGTGCCAACACCCAAAGCGGCAATATCACAATCACCGATTCGACGGGCACTGAGACTGTAACCTTGAACGGCACTGGGTTGAATCCATTCCCGATTGCAACGCCATTCCCGACGCGCCTGACCTTCCCCAGCGAGAACATCAGTACTACGAGTGCGGCGCAGACGGTTACGATCACAAACACAGGTACGGCTGTCCTGGCGTTCAGCACGGTTGGAATCTCGCAGTCTGGCAGTGATTTCCAGATATCGTCGGATGGCTGCACCGGCGCGGACCTTTCTCCGGGCCAGAACTGCGCGATTTACATTACCTTCGGTCCGACTACGACGGGCTCAAAATCCGGAACGCTGCAAATTACAGATACGGCCAGCGCGCCAAACGGAGGCACGATCAACATTCCGCTGAACGGAACAGCCACCGGTCCGGAGCCGACTGCGAACGCCAGTCCCGGCTCTCTGAGCTTCAGTCCGACCAACACCGGCAGCACTTCTACGTCTCAGACGGTCACGGTGACGAATACCGGGACTGCGAATCTGACGTTCACGAGCATCACTGTCTCTGCCAACTTCACTAAGACGGCCGATACTTGCTCGGCTGCAGTTGTGGGATTCACGGCCCCCAGCAACACCTGCTCGGTGAGCGTGGCTTTTGCTCCAACGATTGGCGGTGTAATCGACGGAAGTTTGACGTTCAGCGACAATGCGCTCAACACGCCGCAAGTGGTCAACTTGAGCGGCACAGGACAGACAGTTCCTATTTACCAACTGAGTACGACAACCCTGAACTTCCCCAACACAAACGTTGGAGTTACGAGTGCGGCGAGTCAGGTCACGTTAACCAACACCGGCACCGCGACTCTGAACATCACCAGTATTGCTATTTCGCAAGCGAGCACCGACTATGCGATCACGAGCGAAAGCAATTGCACGACAGTCGCGCCTCAAACTGCTTGCACGATTTTCATTACCTTCACCCCAACAGCTGCCGGCTTACGAACCGGCAATTTAAACTTCAGCGATAACGCCTCCAACGGTGCAAGTCAAAGCGTCTCGCTGACGGGAACGGGAGTGAGCGCCCCCGCGGTGACGTTGACACCTACCAGCTTATCGTTCCCCAGCACGAATGTAGGAACGACCTCCGCTGCACTCGGCGTCACGCTCCAAAATACGGGAACCAGTTCGCTGGCAATCGCCAGCATCGCATCGAACGATTTCCCCGAGTTTAATCCCAGCAACAATTGTGGTCCGAGTCTTAACGCTGGCTCGAGCTGCACCATAAATGTCACGTTCACTCCGTCGACGTACGGGGCGCGCTCCGGTTCGATCATTCTGACGGACAACGCCGGAACGGGTACTCAGATTATTCCGGTCTCGGGCACTGGACTGGGCGCAACCCTAACTATCACGCCAGTTGCCGGCCTGACCTTTGCCGGGCAAAACCTTGGAACCACCAGCGCCGCGCAAAACGTCACGCTCACCAACAGCGGAAATATTTCGGCGACAAGCGTCGTCATCGGAACGACGGATCCGGCTGAATTTGCGATCTCGTCGACGACGTGCGGCACTACGTTGGCATCGAGCGCGAATTGCACCATATCGATCACCTTCAAGCCCAATACTGTGGGAGCGCGAAATGCGAGTGTGAACGCGACCGGTGCAGCAAATCTGTCCGGTTCGGCGCCGCTGACTGGCACTGGCCTAGGGCCCATTGCGACGCTGAATCCCAATTCACTGACCTTTACTACGCAGACTCTTAACACGACCTCAGCGGCGCAGAGTTTCACCATTACGAATACGGGGAATCAAACATTAACCTTCACCGGCAGTGGAATTGCCACTGCGGCTCCATTTGCGATCAGCGCGAACAATTGCGGAGGTTCGGTCGCTGTCGCAGCCTTCTGTACGGTTTCGGTGACCTTTACACCGACGGTAGGCGGCCTCGTTGGTGGCCAGGTCACGATAACGGATAATGCCGGCACAGGCACTCAGAGCGTTTCTCTCACGGGCACTGGTGCGAGCCCGGCGGTGACGGCCATCAGCCCGAACAATGGGCCGACGACGGGCGGGACCACGGTGACGATCACGGGGACGAACCTGACGGGAGCGACGGCGGTAACGTTTGGCGGGA